>Ga0073774_1000347_pt1 | contig 11967 bp, 15 predicted proteins | sample InSIn5gowninarea_FD_77487 | JGI IMG/M metagenome (GOLD analysis project Ga0073774, IMG submission 77487) | Clean room microbial communities from NASA Spacecraft Assembly Facility at Jet Propulsion Laboratory, Pasadena, California, USA -... ... | reverse complement strand
TATACCTCCTTGGGGTTTTCTTTTCTCCCTTTCTTGTGGGGGCCCCTCTTGGGGGTTCTTCTGCGCCTTTTTCTTTGGTGTTTGCCCCCCCCCCCCCCCCTCCGCCCGTGTGGAGCTGTGTGACTCTGTGTTCCCTCTCTCTTCTCCCCTTTCTCTGCTGAGGTTTCTGCTTGCGCTTCTTCTTGTAGTCGCGATTACCTTTTCGCTCGAGCTAGCTCTTGATTGAACTTTCGACAGCCAGCCATTCTTGTCCTGTCTCTAGCCCGGCAGTTTGTGAAGTCGAGTATAGATGAACAGTGAAGAAAAGAGGTATTGTTGACCAAGATGATCATAAAGCGGGATATGTCGATATCCTAACAAATTAAAACCATGAGTAATGTAGAGCATCACAGCGGAAAGGAGTAGGAAAGGAACAATTCCCGTCAGCCTGACGAGTAATATACGTACACAAGGATGGAGAGCACACCGCTCACCTGGCATTAGAACAGGTAATGAAACAGTATATTTCCCCAAGCTCATTTCTTCACCAGCTACTTTAGCTAGTACTTCAACTCTCAAGAAAGCTAAATCCAATCCGTCCAACGTCGTAGTGAAAGGAATCTTAAATTTACCTCCTCCTCCAGTTGCATTATGATTACTAATGCTTCCTTCCGATGATGTTGAAGTCGAAGGCGGCGTTGAATGCGAGAAGACAGGATTGAATCCATTTCCTAAGACCGTATCCGTCTTGTACTTGTTGATAGTTGAGATATCATCTTTAGGAATGGTAGGAGTAAAAACCATAACTTCCACAAAAGGATTAATAGGTAGAACGATGTTCGAAGAGGATAGCTGTTTTTCGGTTGAATCACTTTCTGTGAATAATGTAGTAGAAGGATCATGTAATCTTGGTCTTGGTAGTTGTTGTGCTGATAAAATCTCTATTTCAAGTACGTAAGATTCTAATTTCTTGATTGCTTCTTTGTCCTTTTCATTTTGATTTATAGTAGAAATACTTCCTATGATTCCTCCAAGTATACCCGTACTGTGTCCACCACCCGAAGAAGAAGCAGATGTAGAGATTGAAGAATCCTTCTCATTTCCCTTTTTAAATCTTAATAAATCAGGTTTCAAAACAAAACCACATCTACCATTTCTATTGAAGAAACTCATGTTGATTTCCATTCCTAAATCATAAGTTTGCCAATTAAGTGAAACTAATTGTATTCCAACTGACCAATAAAAAATTGGTAGATAATTGCTAGATGTAAAGAAACGTGTTCCAGCTGGATAGGAGCGTATCAAGTGCGTTCGACAATGTGATATTAGTTCTTTGCGTGATTCTTTTATTATTTTGTTCGCGCGTCGCTCGCCGAGACTGACGATGTGGGAGGCTTCGTATTGTTCTTTCTTGTTGAGACCTGCGAGACTCAACGAGTGCGTTGCATAGCATTGCATTGCACGGCGGATGTGGATGTGTGGGGTGTACAGGATTTGGAAATAGAAGGTATGGGAAAGGGCAGCAATCCCATCAGTACACTTCTAAGGCTTAACATTGTCCCCCATTCGCTAGGGGAACAGACAGGAAGACCGACTCACCGCGCCATTTCACGCCAATAGTGTATACCAGAAGCGCAGCCAAGCTCAAGCTCATGAGTGGCTTATCTTTCTTCCCAGAATCATGGGTAGCAAGCACCGGACGTTCACTGCTACTCGCCGTCGCTGTCGTCGTCGTTGCCAGTGAGCTATTCGTACTCGTATCAGAGCGACTCCTCAGTCTTGCCAATGAGAGACGTCTTCCATCCCGCATTGATCCACTTCCAATTGTAGTGAAAGTTGAAGGAGTGGGAACAGAAGCGCCCCCAACGACGGCTTGATTGTCAACTCGAGTAGATGCCCTGGCGGATAATTGTCGCTCTAACGGAGCTGCGGCGGGTGTTGCATGTGATGTGGGAAGCGGATATGAAGAGGTATGCTGGTTCGCTAGGGCGGGAGGAGAGATTGAAGGTGAGGAAGTACCGGGTCGTATCATTCGTAGTGCTGAGCTGAAGGCTACCAGCGAAAAAGAATCACATAGCACATCAGCTTTTAACGCGCTTGTCGCAACAATTGACTCTGCCACAGCAGGTCGTCAAAACGAAAATGATTCAGGCTCACCTTTCTTGATATCCGAATCAGAACTACCAGTCGAGCTACTATCATCCTCACTTGCGAGATCTACGCTCCCTCTCCTTGCATTTGCCGAAGAAGAAGATTGTTTAATAACAAATAAATTCTTAGCTTTTACTAAAATTCTATATTTTAAGTTTTCAGGACTAGGTAATTTTTCTACTGTCGGTGCACCAGCTAGATGTTCATTGATAGTCTCACCAAATAATGGACTTGAAACTAATGATTTCCCCAATGTACTTTTCAATATCTCAGCTAATTTATCTTGTTGGGCGTGATCACAGTGGACTTCCATGCTTAGTATTACGGGATAGGGTGAGGCTACAAAGGCATATTTTGCTATTGCTGTTAGGGCTTCTCGTGCGGGAAGACGAGAGGTCAAAGTACGGCCGTGATACACGACTGGCTCGTCAGGTCCGTCCCAGACGTCCACTACAGTGGCAAAACTCAGATCAGTCAAATTATTACTATTTGTAGGCGTGACTTGAGAGCCTCACACTCAACAGACCGACAGCCCTGCTGGAGAGCTCGGATGTATCCTTCTGATGTACTATCTCCCTTGAGCTGACTGCCAACAAGATAGGTCTGAATGAGCGAGACATGAAGTCAGGTCCGTGTACTGATCCTCGTCCATCCGGACACTAAGCTTATTCGGCGCAACGATGTACTTACATTATGGCTGCTCGAGATATAGTACTCGCAAAGCGGTCTTGTCATGTCATCGCAGACTTTCAGCTGACGTTCACTGAATGCCATGTTATCGCTTGACATGAGGAATGAAGTAAAGCCATCCGTTGTCATAAGTCGTATAGGGGCACCGTTGCTATCTTGTTTCGATTCGGAGAATTTTGCGTATAGAGCGTCTATTGTCGTGTCTGGGAGGGTTGTCTGCGTGTGTTGTACAAGGAAAAGAGGATCAGGGATGGCTTCGTGCGAGGGAGGCTGTGCCAAGACGCACCATCTGCGTCTTCCGCAGGAAGGTCTTGAACGCTGCCGGGTCGACACTTTCACTTGAGCCTGAGATACTTCGCATGAGATCTTCTATTTCTGGTCTTCTACGGAGGTACTTGACAAAAAGCTGGAAGTCCGAGAAGTCCAGAAAGCCTCGCTTGTGTATGTCCGCTCGCTAGTATCATGCAAAGTATTAGCTGAATGAGGAAAAAAGGTTGTAAGAGATGGAGAAAGCAGGAGACCCACATCGAAGTTCGTCCTAATGGCTTTCTCCGAAGCTGATATGTTCAAGTTCTTGCAAAGCGTCTCAACATCTTTCAGGTCCAATTTCTGATCTTCGTTGATATCCGCATTACTCCAATGTTGTTTAAGCCATACGGACTGTCTTTTTCTCATTTGATCTAGACCACCCATAAGCTCTTTCCTCTGATCATAGAGTGTTTGTAATGTGTGTCGCCATAGCTTGAAATCTTCCGCTGTCAATGCTACCAGATGTAGGATCTTGTATCGACCGCTAGATGTATAGATTATTGATATCCACCGCGCTTCGCAGTCTGGAGCTACTTTGAACTGCTCTCTGAAGCCACGCGCGTCTGGTCCGAAGCGTAGTTCACGAATGCTCTCTATATTGACTGATGTAGAAACACCATGTCACACAACGCATGAAATGGTGTCAGCCGGCCTGTTGTTGCAAAGTAAGAAAAGCATGCACAAAACACGCACGTATTCCAGCATGCTTAGACTCCCAGAGTAGCTGACCAGCTTCAGGTTTGATCCTCACTAAACGTCGTTGCACCTTCTTTGCTGAAACCTTGAGCATAGCAGTTCCCTTCTTGAGGTTCGGGTCGATAGCATCATAGAAAGCATCTTGGGAGGTCTGCTCAAAGTCGACGGTCTCTTTGCGAGTATTCTGAAGGAGGGCATTGGTAGCTACAGCTTGAGCATGTGAAGCAGCTGCGTCTACTTTCGCGTTGGACGCGCTGGCTGTTCCTGCTGCTGATGATATTGCTGCTGCAGCTTCGCCACTTGTAGACCGAGTGTGATGCTGTAACTCCTCGGTTTGAGCAGCCTCGCCAACACTGGTAGGACCCAGAACATACGAGACATCATCTTGCTTGTCATGCCCATTCTGCTGAGCTTGTGCAGACACTGTCGGGACCTCCGCCATGACTTGTAATGCAAAGCTGTGCTGTACTTAAACAGGATGATCGAGCCAGCTATTGAATAGCCAGGACCAAGTCACTCTCGCACTTGCTCAGCGAGGCAAGTCCAATTGGTATGAGCTCATCCCAGAGTGTCGCTACAAGCCGCTGCTCGACTTTGAGCAACTAGCAGCCCGCTTGTCTGTTTCCGTTCGCGCGTCTTACCTCGAGGCTGGCTGTCTGGCGCTCGTCGGTAAAGAACCAAAGGACAAGAACAATGCGTAGCGAGCTTTTCTCTCATGTTTGACGTCCTGAAAAGATCATACTGCTGAGAATCGGTTTATGACTGAGAATCTAACTACTTATGCTACATAATTCTGCGTGTGGTGTCGTGATTGACCATTCAATGTCTAGTACTACTTGGGAATCTATAATGGTTCCCCTTTTTCTCCAATAACTACTATACTGTTCCCGACCTCCTCATCAGGGCACTCCGTGTCAAGGGCTCGTAGTTCTCGTCATCAGGCGAATGACTTCCAGACGCCTCGGCATGCTCGTGAGGCGCATCTGCCAAAGTCTCCAAGCGGTCGTCTCCTCCCATGTTCATTCTCCAATTCCTACTATGCAGTCCGCCAGCCTCTAGATCCTCATTATCATCATCTAGATCTCGATAGAGATCATCTCCATCCCTGTCGCCTTCATCGCTATCGCTACTTTCCAGGTGTCGGAATCCAGACCCGGCAATGAGTAAATAACCAGGTGAGAACAATTTTGCAGTTGCCAAACTGGGCGGACGAGCGGATCTGATAGAAGTAGCGACGGCTGCATTCGCTGCCAGTGATTTATAAGTCGCAGTTGGCAAGCCACTGATGGACTTGTACTTCCTTAATGCTCTACCGCCAAGGGGAAAGTTCGCTGCTGTGGTCGACGTAGCTGGCGTAGTGAGACTTGGGGGATGCGATGATAGCGTTACGCCTTCGAGAAGACGACCACGCGAGTCCAATGATACACCTGAGATTTGAGAATCGTTCGCTTCCACTTCGTATGCATCTGTAGAGCCTGACGCATCGCCGTTATGCTCATCTGCGGATGAATCTCTTGCCCGTGTTAGAATGACAACGCCAACAAAGACAAAGGAGCAGCCAATGACTGCAGAGAGAAAAAATGGAATCAGTCAAGCATGTTCGGACGTCCAAGCCTGACATAAAACCCTACAGAATGCAGCCACTCGGCCAGCTACCACATCCTCAAAGTCTCGATATAAGATAGCAGATCCAGTAATAGCGGAGATAGTAAAAGTGACGAATTGAGTAGGGACGACGACTCGGCTTTCGAAGTGCTGTAAAGCTACATTGAGGTAGATGATTTGCATGATTGCCGTGATAATCAACACCGCTAGGACAGGGTATGTCGGCCATTGCATGAAGCTATAAGGTTGCAAGACAAGGAGGGTCAGCACAGGTGAGATCTTCCAGAGGAAGCAGGGCTCACCAGTCAATGACGCCCTGAGTGAGGAAAGAGCTGAATGCTTTCGTAGATAGAACAGTGAAACCGCCACAAAGCGCACATATACCAAGATCAATAGCAAGATATTTGTCCCCGGCCTTTGTCCGCGACAGGCCAAGGAGAACACTGCAAAGAGGGCAAGGCAAATGGTCAGATATCAGAAGAGACCTATGCTTCAAGTGACTATTGGCCTACACAATCAGGCCAAGCGCCACAAAAGAGTAGACGACGAATGCCGTTTGCGAAACAGCATGTATGAACTGGTTTGGTGTGAGCTGGATTGAAGACGTCCTTTCAGCAGAGGCCTTCCGGTCATTTGTGTAGACAGCAACGCACAGATTTATTCTCGCTTTTGCTGCTGAGAACGATGGTGACGGCACCAATTATTGACAATCCAATAGCCAAGACATCTTTCTTCCTGAACTTTTCGTGCAGCATAAGTGGAGCTATGAAGCAATTTGCTATCAAAGCCACGGTGCCCAGTGGCGCGACCACTGAAGCAGGCGCAAAGGCGTATCTGCAAGGAGTATCAGGTGTTTAGTACCACAGAGGCGGAACATGCTCGAACATGACGCTCACGATGTGAAGTTGCCTAGCTCTCCCAGTGCCATTAAGCAGATGCCCAACCACCAGATCTGTCAGACCGGACCGTCGGGATCAGCCGATTTGCCTTAGTGAGATGAAGCTGAAGATGCACGTACCTTGCTGGCATAGACCGTCTTTGAAGAGGCTTTGCTTTTCTTATCGCGTACTGAGGAGGTACTCATTTTACTACTCCTTCTATGCATACCATCGCGGCCTCTTTCTCGCAGTGCCGGATCACGTTGCAGTGCCAGTGTATTGCCACTCCTTTCGAGTTCTTTCTGCTGTTGAAGTGCCCTATCTTTATTATCAGGTTTCCCGCGTATAGACAGCCATTTCTGTCGTATGCGACCTGTTTCACTGTCCTTTACTGCTACTTGTGCACCATTCTCTGCTAGATCGCGGATCAAATGAGCAGGATGAGGCAGTTCTCCCGTCGTCACTCTCAGAGTATCCAGTTCAGCGGCGTCTTGCGGTCTAGTCGAAGCTTGGCTTGCGTCGTTGTTACGGCTCTTTGTTACGGGTTCTACTCCATATATATGCAGCTTTGATCGTGTGGACGATGATCGCGTAGGTCTATGACGGGAGAGCAGAGGTGTATGCTCATTGTGCGCAACATTTGAGGAAGCATTGCCATCTATCTTGCTTTTGGAAGCCTCTCTCTTGCTGCTTCTGTTATGTGCCTCAGATTGCCTCTTGTGCGCGAGCTTTTGCGTACTGAAAAAGAAAGTCAGATGTGTGTACAGGCATGTGTCAGTAAACTTCGAGCATGCATGTTTTGAGGACGACAGTGACACACTTGAGCGACACGCTGATGAGGATATTTCCTGCTATGCTGACGCCTATTCCAACATAGCTGCTATCGATGGGTAGCATATGAGCGGCTTCGAGCTGATGGTGGTGGTTGAATGAATGGGCCACTAATGACACTTTGCTCTGAGTAATACCGGTACTTCAAGTTGACGTTGACATCGTGATAGACGTTATTGTACACTCTGTCTTGCTTGTTGAAGTCTGTTTCGAACGATAACAACAATTATGTGTAGGAAAGGCAAGCAGATCATCATCAGCCTCGTCGAAGTTGTCTCGTCGAGGTTGACTTTCATCCGACTCCATCCAGTTTGAGGTAGAACCTCGCCAGTGTACACCATGGCAGAGCAATCATTCAGAGATCAGCTACAAGGGTATGTCTGTCCTTATCAGCTCTGTTGTATCAATTCAATAATGCTAAGCTGACGACCACGTCGACGATGATGCACGTGAACTCGGACTTTCCACTATACCTACAAATCAAACAGCTTCAGATGGGCAAGAGGACGCACAAACGATTCTCCAGCAGGAGCAGCGAATACGACAAACGCCTCCGGAGCCGGCGAAGCATCATCCAATCCATTCGCCCGTCTCTCCAATACGCTCGGCATATCAGGCTATGTCCCACTACACAGCAACGAGCGAACAAATGAAGAAGAAGCTTATTTCGCATTATCAAGATGGGAACGATTCCTTGGGTTTTTATGCTGTTGCGCTGGTGCGGCAGTCTGCTTCTTTGTTGCCTTTTTGACTATACCCATGCTCGCGATCAAGCCTCGCAAGTTCGCTGTAGCATTCAGCTTGGGAAGCATATTATTCATGGGAGGGTAAGGTTACAAGATATCTTTTATTGCCTTCAATCTCCCATATGCTGACGTCTTCGTGTTCCATGCTATAGATTCGCCATACTAGCCGGTCCAGTCAATCATTTCAAGCATATCACCTCGAAAGAACGTCTACCGTTCACAGCAGCTTGGCTAGGCAGTTTGGCTTTAACACTCTTCTTCGCTATTGGTGTAAGCGTATCATGCTCACTAGGCATTGCAAACTGTTTGCTGATGTGACGACTTGCAATCCCTGCAGAAGAAGGCATACCTAGCGACATTGATCTGCGCAATTATACAACTAGCAGCACTAGTCAGCTATCTAGTAGCGTACTTCCCGTGAGTACAGCTTTTTCCAGCACATTACTTTGGCTTCGCTGGCTGATGGTGCATTGTGCAGGGGCGGCTTCACAACTCTGCAATTCGGAGGCAGGATGGCTCTACGCGGAGCAGGCAGTATTTTACCAGTCTAAGCTAGCCACATCTTCAAAGGCTTATTAGTCACAATGTATCATATAATAAGTAAAAGTGTATGCATTGTAATCAGGCCCCGAATAAGGGACTTTTCATATTCTACCAACGGACAGACTCATGCCAACATTAACGCGCAATGGTCACTGACCGGCTACGACTGTGAAAGAACTATATATTGGCAGGCGAAGTAGTGCTATATACTTCGGGCACATGAGCCTCTGGAACGGGCACTACAGCCACAACAGTAGGCTGCACTGTAAGTTCTGCGCCTTTAGTCTGTCTTCGAATAGCAGCGAGAACTTTATCGCCAGCGTAGAATTGTACCAATATCGCAATGAGCAGTACGAGAAGAGTAGCTAGTGCGATTTGCAAGCCTCGGTGTCGTGCTAGAGAAGAATATTCGGTAACTCGGGAAAGTCAGTTGCGGAACAGACTAGATTTGGGGCAGACATGAACATGACAAGCGAAACTCACTTGGATGGCTCGCTTGATCTGCCCTTATTATACGGAGTGTATTGTCTGCACTTCCACTGATAAGCAGCTTAGAGTCCGGTGAGAAACGAAGACAGGTTGAAGGGAAGTCATGCGCTTTGAGGATAGATAGTAGAGGCTACGAGAGGGGGGAGAAGGGACAAGTGTGCAATCCTGTCAGATGAATCTTGAGGCCAAACGGCAGGAACAATCGAAAAGAAGTACAGACCAAAGACCCACCTGCACAGTTTCAGCATCAAAGACAGTAATACTAAGATCGCTACCACCCAAAGCGAGTAATTTTCCATTAGGAGAAACATCAAAACTAGTGACTGGTTTCTTAGCTACCGTTCTTGTTCTTATCAATTTCCAAGTATCAATATCCCAAACTGAAATAAAAGCTTTCCTTTCGCCTCCTTTACCATTGCGTCTATTTGTAGTTGTTGATTTAGGTGGTGTGGCATTCACCACTGTGAAGAGACGCGAGGCAGTCTGACCACGCCCAAAGCGGGCTGCTCGGAATGTACAGTGGAGATTCTTGCTTAGAACTGGTTGTTGGATTACTTGTAATGGTTCGGGTGCCGAATCTGATGCTGAGGAAGCGCTGTCAATTGCCCATATGTTGATCTTGTTCTCCGAGGCGCCGAGGAACTGCAGGAATGAACGAAATGAGATCCGATTTATATACTACAAGCCAAGCCTATAATGGAATGCTCACAAGATTGCCGTCTTCACTGAAATCAGCATCGTACATATCTTCCTTGCCGAATTTAAGATCGGGGTAAATCCGCTCGAGCGATGTAGACGACAGAAGAGAGAGCTGGAAAGCGAAAATTTAGCCTTCTCTGATGACTATATACTATATTGAAGCATCAATTTGACACTGCACGTACTTGATTTTCACTGCTTCCTACCAGTAACTTCGAGCCATCTATGGAGAAAGCTGTAATCTTCTGATATATTTCCCCATTATCAGCGGAGATAGTTGATGCTGCTCTTTCTTGCGTGATGCTGTATACCCAAATCAGTTCTTCATGCCTCACAAACGACCCTGCCTTGATTTAACGAATACTCACGCTGCATCGGTATACGACAGTAGTCGCACATTGAGGTTCTTCCCTTTTGACATTGTTTCAGTGTCTGAGTTAATCCCGAGGACAATCTCCTTCTTCTAGAGGTACAGTAGTAGACGGTTTCAGCTGCATGTCCTGTCTGTATTGAGACAGATAGACTGGCTCACCTGAGGGTTGGCGGCAATTGTCGAAGAAGCATCCTCATTTCTCGCTAGCTCCAGTTCTTGAGTGCGCGTGCACTTTTGATGCGCTGGGTCGACTTTGTATACGCTCTGTAGATATACATGGCAAATCCATCAGCTTCTAAGTCGAGCACAATGCCATTATCATCATCATCGTTGCATTGACGTGCAGGCTGCCAGCACGTGCATGGCATGGAACTACCTCGAGCTGGTGCTCGAAGCTGGATACAACACTGCAGCTACACAGAGCTGCCAGAGCAAGATAGATAGCACCCACCAAACTGTTCTTTATTCCACTTCGACCCGCACCACCACCACCAGTGACGGCGACATGGTCGTCATCCAGCCAGGCGAGGGCATAGACGGGGAAGTCGACTCCAACATGGAAGTGACTCGTTGAGCTTGACATGAATATATCGAATCTTATGAAGGTGTACGCGCGTTGTACTGTGCGATGTTATCGACGCTGCTATAAGTAGGAATTGGGCATAAACCAACAGAGACAAGCAACTGCACCCTCGAGCTCGATTGCCTTTTGGCAGCTTGAAAAGTGGCTGCTCACTGGCATTGAATAAGGACAATTCAAACATTCAAGGCTTCAATTTCATATAGCGCTTACTTATAGCCCATCATGGACAGCTATCAGACTCCGTGAGTGCTATGGGCTTCCTACTTCCAAGGCTTGTTGGTAGCTGACCTTACCTGTGCAGGCTTTCCTCGCGATATGCATCCAAGGAGATGTCCGCTCTCTTTAGCAATGCCGTGAGTTGAGTTTGTGAATCAACCTCTAATTCAAGCACTAGCTCATGTCAACCTACATACTCGCAGACTCGCTTCGGAACTTGGAGACAGCTCTGGCTCAGCTTGGCTAAAGCCGAGAAGCAACTTGGTCTTCCTATTCCAGATGGTGCCGTTGAGGAGATGGAGAAGAACTTGGTACGCGCGAAGTTCATTACTACTTATTTGGACAATCCCATCTAACCATATGCTTTGCAATGCTTCTTCCGCTTCCATCCGCATGCTACGACTACACCTTTCTGAAAATTTGCCGCCACTGTTTGGGCTATTCGACTCAACCTGTATCAAACACTATACTGCCCATATGAACAACGCCGCATATAGACGCTCGACGCTCATCAGATGGAAGAGGCCGCTGCTGAGGAGAAGAAGCGAAGACACGATGTTATGGCTCACGTGCACGTGTTTGGATTGGTATGCCCTACTGCAGCTCCAATTATCCACTTGGGAGCAACAAGCTGTTTCGTTACAGAGTGAGCTTGCCTTATCAAACTGATGTGCACGATCCTCTTTGTTTCTAAAACCTGCTACTCCAATTCAGCAACGCCGACTTGATATTCCTGCGACAAGGTCTTAAAATGGTCATCTCAAAACTCGCTGTCGTGATTGACCGATTCTCACAATGGGCAGAAAAGTATAAAGATCTCGCTTGTCTAGGATGGACTCATTTCCAACCTGCTCAACTCGTCACAGTAGGCAAGCGAGCCACTCTTTGGATTCAAGAACTTCTTTGGGATCTAAGAAATCTCGAACGTGCTTACAGCGATATTGGTTTCCGAGGTGTTAAAGGTACAACAGGAACACAAGCAAGTTTCCTAGCTTTATTTGAAGGAGATCATGATAAAGTTGAAGAATTGGATAAGCTAGTTACGGAACTTAATGGATTCTCATACGCCTATCCTGTTACTGGACAAACTTATTCTCGCAAGATTGATATAGACGTTATTCAACCTCTGGCAAGCTTCGGTGCTACTGCACACAAGATCGCAACAGATATTCGTCTCCT
>Ga0073774_1000344_pt1 | contig 12024 bp, 5 predicted proteins | sample InSIn5gowninarea_FD_77487 | JGI IMG/M metagenome (GOLD analysis project Ga0073774, IMG submission 77487) | Clean room microbial communities from NASA Spacecraft Assembly Facility at Jet Propulsion Laboratory, Pasadena, California, USA -... ... | reverse complement strand
CTCACCATATGAATAGTGAGTCCCTACCCGGCCTTGGGTGAAAATGTTTATATACGCTATTTCCGTAAGCGCGAAGCCCTAACCATTTGGGAGTGGATCCAGTTGGTTCAGAGAAAGCAAGCCGTTCTTTGGAGCCACGTGAAAATGGCGATTTTTGGGCTATTTTTAGGTCCCCGCTAGGTCCAGTCCCTAGCCGGGGCTTTTTGAAGTAGCTGTAGAAGGCACGCAAATGCCCTCTCCGCTCCTCTCCTCTCGATGGCGGCCTTATCAGTCGAGCACCTCTCCTCTCCTCTCCCGCTGGTCGAGCCCCCTGTCGGGTCCTTACGAGCGCTTCCTTTGCTCTGTCTCTTCGGAAAGAAATCCAGCCTCATCCAGCTGGTTGGCCGAAGGCAACCCAAAGGTTGATGTGGACCAAAGACAGCCCCAAAGGGCGAATGTTGCCCAAAGGTTGGTGTTGCCCAAAGGCAGCCCAAAGGTTGGCCGAAGGCAGCCCAAAGGTTGGTGTGGCAAAAGGCAGCCCAAAGGCCGAATATTTGATCCTGCCTTGCACTAGGAAGCGCAAGCCCTTCCGGGACCTCTCCCGGTGGTCGAGCAACTAAAGTTCCTCTCCTTATCAGTCGAGCCCCCTGTCGGGTCCTTGCACTAGGAAGCGCAAGCCCCTCCGGGTCCTCTCCCGGTGGTCGAGCAACTAAAGTTCCTCTCCTTATCAGTCGAGCCCCCTGTCGGGTCCTTGCTTTCCAATGAGATTAGGATCCAAAGGTTCAAGGGTATGGGTGTTTTAGTTAGGCCAAGCTTGGCGGAGGTTTTGGACATTATCCCTACTAATTTGGCCATTTTAGTTTGGCGGAGGTTTTAGGATTCTTTCTCAAGCTATTCCCCTAGATAAATGTATCTAAACTGCCCCACCATAATTGCAGGAATTAGAGTCTCTTTCCAACCTATCTCCCCTAGATAGCTACTCCAGAACTGCCCCATCCAAATAGTAGTAATTCGGAATGTTAAGCCAACTTAGTTCAAGGAAGGAAATAGCTAGTTAACGGTATTACCTCGTCTTATAAGATCGGTACTACACTACCCGACTTAACCCGAAAGGTCTGGATTCGGTCTGTCAAGATAGGCGGTAGAAATCCGAGTGAGGTAGAAATAAGGATTCGATGCCAAAAGCAAGGTGTGGTCTATCAGTCTCGGTTCGGTATGTATCAGGAGGACTCAGGATGGTAGCCGTCTTGGTTCGGTGTGTTCGCTTAGTGAGTGTGTGAAATTTGAGTGTGTGAAAATCTAGTGAGTGAAAAGACTAGTTTCACCCATTGCAGGTATCCTCTCTTATTTATGTTCATGCTCTCCTCCATACAGTTGGGTTTATAGATTGGAAAATGAGTTAGGTTATCCTCCACACATACAGTATGGACTCACTTACGCTCCTACTCGCCTAAAAGGCTCCTCCCTCTAGAGCTGCTCTTTCACCGCATCGTAACGTTAGCAATACTAATGCTCACCGGCTCCTCCAGGCACTTATCTAGGCTCCTCATAATTAGTGTTCTGTCATTGCTGTTCTTGGCCCCTTAGTAGGAGAATCCCTTATGCATGGGGCAGGTCGTTGCTGTGCATTACTATACAACTCTGATCATTTATTAAGTTCAATAATAGTGCTTTCGTAGCCAATTCCTAGTCCTAGTAGCAGAGTCCGTTCGAAAGCCAGTACCCGCGCTAGTATCCATCCCAACAGCGGAGCCATAAAATCTTTTTCTAAGCCAATTATAGTTTCTAAGCCAGTTAGAGATCGAGCATCCCAGCCTAAATTTTAGCCCTCGACGCACAATGGTATATTTATTGGTTATAGTGATACCTCCAAGGCTTACCGAATCTATATTCCAGTGCAACGAAAGACAGTAGTAAGCAAAGATTTTCTATTCCTCCCCCCTAAAAAAGCATTTCTATTTAAGAAAACTGTTCCAAGCTGATTGGCACCTGCCCAAAAAGGTGTTGCTAATGATGATGTTGCTTAAGACGGTAGCCCTAAGTGTAACCACTAGAGTAAGGCTATCCCTTTAGAGGGGTAACTGGCATTATATATGAGATTATGCGTGGGCTGCTATATATCCTTTTTATGTAAGTCCTTTTTTGATTCTCTCGGTATGATTGAAAGGGTTACCCCTCCCTCTTGAAGGATTACCTCTCTCGAAATATGTGAGCCATCCGATCAATCAAACCTGGGATATTTCGGTAGCCATTACCTTTTGGATTCAAGCGATAATGATCAACCACGCACCAGCGAACGAGGAGTCAATCTTGAAAGTCTACTGATGGATCTCTCACGGACTCAAAGTGTAACCAACCAACCAATGGCTATCCCAGGGACTAATGCTGTAGGTTACCAATGGATGGATCTCCCACCCACCCACGTACTCATCACTGCCTGCCTGCGCCTGCCTGACTGACTGCCTAACTTCACACTACGTGCGCCGTCATTACTGAACCTCATCATCCATTGTGTATCTATCCTAAACGTTGACTCCCCCGGATTATTAGGAACGAGGTTCCGTACCATTCGGTGACAAGAGGGAAGGCGAGAAGTAGTTTCTATGTTCCGTACTGTTTAGTGACAGGTGACAGGAAGCCAGCGATAGCAATCATTTGAACCTAATGAGGCAAGCAGGCAATAAGTGGAACCACCTCCATGCGATGCCTTTGGGGGCAAGCAAAATGGATAAACCACCGACCAGGGTCCTTAACAGTCGAGCCCCTACCGGTCCTCTCCTTATCAGTCGAGTCACTAACGTACCTGGGCATGGTGGTAGTTAGTTATATATGAGCATGTAGTAGTTTAGGTTCAGTATGGCGTAATGACATATATAATGATAGTGATTTCCTAGCTAGAGAGAGAGAGAAGAAAGACCAGTCATTGTTATATATGAGCATGTGGTAGTTGCGGCTTCATAAAATAGAGATTCAGATCGTAATGGCATATAATTCAATGTAGACTTACTCGATCTATCTCTCTTTAGCTAGCCTATGTTGCGGTAGTTTTCCAGAGGCATGCATCGAGAGTGGAATTTCGTCTGAAGACCATTTGCGTGTGTTTTACGGCTACTTGACACGCCCAAGCTGGCCCTCGGAACCTGCGTAGACCTAAGAAATAGCCTAATTTGCTGCCGTAATGACATATATAATGATAGTGATTTCCTAGCTAGAGAGAGAGAAGAAAGACGAGGTCGAGGCCCGGAGGGACTCACTATTCATATGGTGAGGAGCTTGCTCTCTGGGGGGAGGGGCCCCAAGAAAAGAGAGGGAGAGAAGGTAGATCCAACAGCAGCAGGAAAAGCCAACTCTTCACACAGTTAGAGAAACTGAGATCATATCTGTTAGATCAGGAAGGGGAGAAGGAAGGACTTGACCGGGTTGAGAAGGAGCTTACTGGGTGAGCAGGACCTACCTTACCGCCCGCCTGAAAGGACCTTTGAAAGGCCCTCAAAGAGATAGAATAACAATAAGAATATGAAATCGCATAATATAATATATATATTCATCCACATTTATATCTCCATTCAGCATTCTCCGAACACACCGATGAGTCCAGCTACTTGTTCTAGAGGAAAGGACAGACTCTGGTATTGGAAGGATACAGTGTCATGCCTGGTTCCGTACCACCCAAGTTATTGCCGGTCAGGATAGTTTGATTTTCCCCCCCTTCCGACCTAGCTAAACCTGTGCTTGCCTCATGACTTGCCTTCCCTACCACACTTATCCATTACATACGAGTCAGTAGTAAGAGACACAATAGATATTCATCTTCGGATTGATATATAGGTAACATGCATGAAATCATATTTTCCCATCCTTATTATTGGATACAGTTAAGGGAGTTGCTAACGATGATCTCAATAAGTGATGTTCGGACTTCCACTCCACTCTCCCCTCAAATAGGCCAGTGAATCTGAGAGAGACTCTTGCTATACCCTTATAAGGCTATAAAGGTACAGAGAAGGGATGGGACTCTCATAAGGCGACCATAACTCGTAAGGGGACGACCCGAACTCGTAAGGCGACCAAACCAAATTAAGTACCCCACCCAGGTTGGTAGTCCACCCAATTTGAGAATGTAATAAAGCGGTGAACAAATGCGTTCTGGCAGCAGTTAAGAGAAAGGAAGTAGGGCATCCAATCTAGTATACATGCCTGCTACACCTGATGGCTCATTTTGTTTTTGATCACAAATATGATCCCGCTTGTTCCTTCATATATAGGGGAAAAGCAAATATAAAATACTATATAGAGGGGCAAGTGAAGCCAACTACTTAAGCCAGGTACTAAATTTCAATCCATGCTTGAAATATTCCATTACGTCGCTTATGAAGAAGTCCAGCCCTCATATCGCTGAGATCTCCTTTTTGACAAGATAGATTAGATCATCCTGCGCCACCTCTTCCTTAGGCAAGCCAATATACCTTATTTCTTTCTATTTACGGATCGCAATAGGGAGGGTTTCTCCATTAAGCCAGAAACTAATAAGCTACGGATATCAACTAATGCACGCTCATATCGTTATCGCTCATATAGCTTCCCGACCGAATAAAGGAGCGTAACTCCCTCATTCCTTATGTGCTACACAAGATTAGCAATATGGATCATGTGATGGCAGGCATGAAGATAATTGTGAACGAAGTCGCCTTACCAAGCTTACAAGTTCTGGTTGCCTTAACAAAGAGAGGAAAGGAAGGAAGAGATCACCAGACTCTTCATGCGGGCTCTTGATGCGCACCAGAGCAGGTATGCTTGGGTGATTTGACTCCGTGGCTATTGAAAGGTTAGGAACGGATAGATATTCTGTCTTTATCGACCCAAGGAAGAGATACGCTTTCCGTAAGATATACGCTTGCTTTCGGATTGCTCACCTCTTACCGCTTGCCTTCATAGCCTATAAGTAAGCGCTAGCGAGAGATATCGCATCAGTTCGTAGCTCGACCGGAGGAAGAGATACGAGAGCCTTCATTGTTAGGAAGGCATTAGCTTAGCTCGCATCAACAGATAGTCGGATTTCAAGCGCTTCACCAGCCTTACGAGGAGCAAGCCCAACACTAGCGTGATGAGGAGCCAGCCCAACCCTGCTTGACGAGGAGCCATAACCAGCTAAAGTACCTCTCCTTGGTTAAAGAGTATCGCTAACGCTCGAATAGCTTTATGAATAGTCTAGCTTAATGGCTGAATGACTAGTCTGGCTGAATGACTAGTCTCGCTGGCTGAATTCATAGTGGTGTGGGAAGACTTCCTTCTGTGTAGAGAGGATGTGGGAAGACCCCTATCTCCCTATTCCTCGGGCCAAGCGGCTATCTATATAGAAGTAGGGGGGCGGGACGAATGAATTCCGTCATGACATATATAATGAATGAATGCATAATGACATATATAATAGATGATTTTCTGGGTTCATTACATATCTAATGAATGACTGGAAGAAATGGAAGAAGTTCACAATTCGATCTCTCAAAATAGCATAATGACATATATAATATATGCTTTGGCGGAGGTTTGAACAGATTTCGATGGCGGCCAGTCGAGCATCCTACTAATTGATTTTAGCTTGGCGGAGGTTTTCACATCTTTCCCTCAATTTACTTATTGGGTGGGGGGGCTTATGGTCGAGCACCTAAAGGTCCTATTATAGCATTTTCAGGACCCTTTAGGGGGCTCGACTGATAAGGAGAGGAGGCGGAGCACGCTTTTTTAGTTACTTATTTGAGAGGGGGCACCCAATAAGCATCAAGGAAGGCAGGGTGAGGTAACGAACGCTCGACTGTTAAGGCCGCCATCGCTCGACCAGCGGGAGAGGAAAAAGAGGGTCATTTCGCTCCTCTATCCCACCCAATTCTCGCTCGTGGGTAGCTAGCTTTCTTATCACTCTCGGGAAAGAACCGGTAGATAGAATAGGCGGCAGTCTTATAGGATAGGGAGGGATAGGGCACAGGCACTCCATAATAGCAACTCCATAAGCCATCAGGCGGGGAAAGGGCTTTAGGTTAGGTAGGCAAACCACTTCCTTCAAGAAATGCTTGCTTACACTACCCCACACCTTTCATCTCAATGAATCTATTTCCAGGTAGTCTTTATTCCCCACTTTCGCAATGAAGTTCGATAAGTTCAATCTGTAAGTTCAAATAATAGAAAGTATCCTCACTACCGCATATCAGTCAAAGCGTATTACATGGCCCGCTGGAAAGTGGCTCCAGCATTTTTTAGACCAAATGACATCTTTTGAAAGGAAAATGTTCCCAAAGGATATAGAAACATAGTTGTTGATCCTGCTCGTGAATCTAGATCTGGTTATAGTGAATTGGTGTTTCCGGACTAACTGTGCAATGTTCGGTGCCCAGGGTGGGATGGTTCAACCGGTGATTCGGTTGGCCCTTAGGGAAAGACTGATCTAGCTCCTCCTAAAACTCCCTAACATGTCCTATATTGAATGGACTTTGCAACTAAACATTGACTCTGCTCCTCTCCTCATTGTTTATCAACATAAGTAACAAGATCTGTATATCACTATGTGTGAGTGTGAGGGTATAAGTGGATCTGATTGGTTAGGTGAGGTGGTAAAGGCTAAAGGTGAGAGGCATCTGTTGGACCTGGTGAGGCAAAAGGTGAAAGTTGACATAATGATTCCTTGCGGTGGACTTGTTGTACGGGGTAAAGGTGACAGGTTAAAGGCTTATGGCCCCTGTCAAAGGCCCCCTGGTTACAGGCAAAGGTGAAATGTAATATGTTAGAAGTGAATAGTGAAAATAATGGGTGTACTAGTGTTAAGAATAATAGTAGTACAAATAGTCTAAGAAAGCTGGTCAAGAATCCTCTCCTGAAATTGAGAGCCCTCTCCTCTTAGTCGAGCGTTCGTTACCTCTCCCATAGGTCGAGAGTTCGACAGGCTCACCCTCACCATATGAATAGTGAGTGACTCCGTCGATGGCGGCCTGGACACTGCTGCCCTCGCTGGCTGGTAACCTACAAAGGGATCTACGGGTTCTGGAACGCTAACTAATGAGATAAATCCAATCTTGCTAGGAAAGCCCGAAGACTGCTCTCTTATTCCAACGCGTACATTTGACTCGCTTACTGTGTTCAATGAAGAGTTGGCCTTTTCGACAATGCTGCTATTATATATGTAATTATGCATTAATGAGCTCATCCTCATCATCCCTGATCCTAGCGTGACTTGATCTAAGGGTGTGTACATATATTTCCCATTCTTCAGCATCTCTTCCTTAGAAGGAATAACATCAATAAAGTTATCATCGATGACTGATCCTTGCCCTCCTCGACCTCGTAACCTCGGCCGAGTCCCTCTATTTGAAGAAAATAGAGAGAGAAATCCCTCACCATATGAATAGTGAGTGACTCCGTCCCTTAGGGCCTATTGTCAGGCAAGCCATTCTTCGGGTTCATAATAGAGCTCTATGGGACAGTAGCAGGGGTCGGTATCGAGATCAGCATGGGGGGTTAAGTATCGGTCTGGGTCTAAGCTCCCCGAAGGGGGAATACCGCTCTATAAGTGGGAAAGGCAATACCGGGTTAAGTATCGGTCTAAGGTCTCGCCCTAGGCGTAACTACCCTGTTCATAAGCTCACAACGCCTCCGCCCGGCGGCATCCGCCCTCCTAGGGGCCGGCTGTAAGTCCAATGGGTATATAAGGGTGAGCTAATCAATATCTAATTGGGGTAGCAGTATGGGTACCGATCTAAGCCGGGATAACAATCTAATGGTATGGGGATTGGGGAACCCACATCGGAGCACTTAAATGGATTTTCTTATATATTAACTATATACTTTTAGAGCGCGTTTCTCTCTGATAGCCATTTTTGTAAAGCGTGCATAGGACTTGCCTTATGGACCCAGTACCCATAGTCCACACACGGAGCTGACCTGCGCTGAGCTGAGCTGAGCTGAGCCAACGGGAAAATAGTCCACGACTAGTGTGAGGTGGTGAGTACCAATTAGGCTCTTTGTTTATACTGCCTGCTACGCTCTTTCTTTCCTTCCACTATTGCTATGCGCCGCATTCATTCCTCTGCCTACTACGCTTTATTGCGGTCCATCCTCTGCGCTCTTTCTTTTTGCGTGATCAGTTAGTTCATTTGTTTCAGTTGTTTCATTCCCGTCCGTATGGTGGGAACTTGGAGGATATCAACTAACCTCTAAATAAAGAATTATCTTGTCGATCTGAGCGTTAAGCCAAGCCGCAGCCGAGGTTTTCAATCTATCCAGTCAAAATAACGTAAGTAATAGCATTCAATCGGTTGTGGTTTTCTTCTTATCTTTCCTAGCTCGCCTGGGTGGATCCTTCCTAGGCAAGTTCCTTCGCCCGCCAGCCAGCTCACCAGCAAGCAATAACCGGTTTCGTGATGGGCTTTGCTCCTCGGGTGGTCTCGTCGTTCTAGCAAGCAAAAACCTGGGTGTTTAAGTTGGGCGTTTCCGGGCAAGTTAAGTAAAGTGAGCAAGAAAGATATTAGCAGTTCCATTGGTGGAACCGTGTCCTTTCGGTTCACAGCGCGCTGTTGGTGTAAAATGTTTCAATTCACTGTGGGCTTTCGGTTCTTAACAACGTCCCTAGGTCTTGTTGGCCTGGTAGAGAGTTTCTCAGTTCTAGAGCTAAGCGCAATCAGTTATCAATCGATCATCTCTTGGGTGGAAGGATCAGCAAAAGATCGGCAAAAGATCAATCTCCGGGGAAGGTGGAATCGCCCAACTAGGCTTTTAGTCGCCAATCAAATCCAATCAATCACTACTCATTGGTGCACTAACTCCTCACATCCTGGCTATGTTGGATCGATAGGTTGGCTCTTGGGTAAAGACTAATCTCACCTCCAGCTCTTAAACATCAATTTCTTCTATCTGCTCCTTCCTCGAAGGGTTAATCAACGTAAGTAAAGCAGCATGTTTTATGTCGACTGGGCTTCTTTCCTGGTTCAAGGCTTCTTTCTGGCAAAAGAGGTAAGGCAGGTGATAGGTTTCGGGCTGAAGGCTCCCGGTGAAAGGCTTGCTTCTTCTTCAGTTTATAGGTTCCTCCTTCCCGGTGAAAGGTTTAAGGCAAAAGGTGAAAGGTTACAGGCATCCGTGGACTTGGCTTGGCTGTTTATGAAGGCAAAAGGCAGAAGTTGAAAGGAATAAGGTTATAGGCTAAGGCAAAAGGGTAAAGTCATCTGTTGGACCTGTTTAGGCTTGTTGGACTTGGTTAGGTGGGCTGAAGTTACAGGCAAAAGGTTCCTGAGTCAAGCTTTATTCAAAAGGTGAAAGGGTAAAGGCTTCTGGCAAAAGGTTCCAGGCGAAAGGAGAAAGGTGCTCAACCTAAAAGGCAATTGATGCCATCCGCCCTGCCCCGCTTCGTACTGTACTGTACCGTCCCCGTGTTGGGCGGATTTGCTCCGTATGGCAACAACTTTTCTCAATCTCTTTTTTTGGAGAACATGGGTAACTCACATAGAAAGCCATTCACTGAAGCCTTTCACTCACTGCACTAAGCCGCTCACTCACTAAGGATAGAGGAAGATACCGCGAGGACACGTATTACAAAAGGTGCCACACAGGGCACGTATTCCGAGTGTTTTAAGTGGTCACCAATTAGAAATAGTGATTGATTCAACTGATGGGCCATAGTAGGGGAGGTAGGTAAGGCCCGGACACTGAATTACCCCATTCTTGATTCAACCCATAGTAGTGTTTGCTTTCCTGGGTTTTCCAAGGTCTCATACTGGGGGTCGAGGAGATATAGATACAATATTAGTTTTCAGTCTCGGTTTCAGTCAATCAATCGCTCACTTGGACCCACATGTCTACCTGCCCTTCCAGGTATCTATCTGTTTCAAACCCCGCCACATAGCATAGATTCTTCCTTCGTCCTCCCGACACGGAAATATAGCTGCTAGCAAACAAAAACCAGGTGGAGTTAGGGGGGGGCAATCCACGGTGTCATTTGGTGATTGTATATGATCATTTGGTGGGCTAAGGCGAGTAAGAAAGCAATAACCAACCGGGGTGGTGGGTCTAGCATCAAAGCAAGCCAGCTCCGTAAAGTTATTTCATCGTCGTAAGGTCGCAAAAGATATCGAAGTCAGGTGACAAGAAGAGAGATACGGGTGGTAGCAAGATTCGAGTATCAATCGAGGTCGTCGATATCAGGTCAGGTCGAAGTTCGATGAAGGCAGGTCGTCAGATCTAAGGTCTTGGCAGTCGTTAGTTGGCAAGGTCTATATCTAAGCGGTAAATTGGCAAGGTCAAAGAAAGCAGCAGTCAGGCAGTATCAGGCAGGCGGCAAGGTGATCAGCAGGCAGCAAGGTCTATCAGGCAGTCAGTTTGAAGTGGGCAAGTGGCTTTCGAAAGGAGTAAAGGAAGCCCCAAGGGGAAGAGCCCTTGTAATCCGGCATGCAATCCGTAGCTGTCAAGTTGCTCCTGTCAAGTTGATATATAAGATATCAACCAGTGGGTTAGGATAGAATAAACCCAATGCCAGTTTTTTTTCACATCCCAAAGCAAGAAAGATCCTTTACCCTTAGAGAAAATAAGTATTCCTCTAAAGTAGACCTTTTCCTTCCCTTAGATATGTTTTTCTCTCCATGAATCAATCTGTGTGAGTAACAATACTTGATCGGAATCAATTCAGTGTTTAGTGATTCTCCCTGGCCTAGTGGAATAAATCCTAATCTCCCTATAATCCATCATGAAGACTGATCTCCCTAGCCCAACTACCCGGATCATGGAATAACCATCCCGATCTATTACACGAATCCGGATCATGGAAAAGAGGATCATGGAAGATAAGAACCTAAGCCTAACTACCCGGATCATGATAGGAGGCCTACCTGTTGAACTCCTTCCCGGCCACCCTAAAGGGATTCTTTCTTCCTCGAAGCTAGTGCCGTAGTAGCTGATACCATTACTTTCTTAGAAAACAGCATGGATGATGACCGAATTCACCTTCGGGGCCCCAGGAAAAGGAGACCCCTAGCGACAGCGAACTAAGTCAGTCGTATTAATACGTCTATGATACGAACGACTACGGCGGATGAGTGAATGGGAGCAGGTCATATTACGTATGTAATAACGATTCATTGGAGAACCTAGGGCTAGAGCAGTAAATGGGATATACCGTCCGTGATCCACCCTGGATATCCTCTGATCGGGAAACCGTGTCAAAGCCGTTCTTAGGTTGGGGTTGAGTTAGTGAGCCATTCCGTGGTTGAGGCAGGGTTAGTTAGCCAAAGACGAGCGAAGTGCAGAGAGCGACAGCGGACTGAGTAGTTCTGGGGTTGGGGCAGAGTTAGTGAGCCGTGTGATAGGAACGGAGTGCACGACCGATAGGGAGAGGTTGAAGCGAGCTCCTTAAGGCCTTGGAGGACCGAACCCGCGTATGTGGCAAAAGACGGGGATGAATCCGTGGCTGCTAGGGGTGAAAGGCCAATCAAGATCGGATATGGTTCACCTATCTGATGGGAGCTAATAGGGTAAGGGATGGCAGACAGATAGTTCGTTCAAGCCCTATTCATTCGAGCAGGTGGATAATTGCAGATTGGTAAGATTGTTTGAATAGATGGAACTAATAGGGTAAGGGGGATGGCAGACAGATAGGGGCCCCCTACCCCAGGGTGTGGATGAGCAAACTGGATAGATGGATGGCACTAATCAAGTGCAGATAGGGCTGATAGGGTGAGGAATGGCAACTAATCAAGCATCTGTGTGAAAACATGTACTTGCTACGTGATGGTTCTACTACGCTATGTGTGGGGCAGTAAGGGAAGGATAAGGGAACACCACTACACTAGGGCATATGGCAGACAGTGAGTGACGTTTCTAGACATAAGGTAAGGTATCAACTCATCCCATTCGTTGCTTCTAAGGTAAGGGCTCATAACGTTCTCTCCTAACTACGTGCATTCCTGGTCTAGGGCTCCCTTGCAGGTGAGTGGGTAGAAACAAGGTAAGGTATATAGGTCCCCTACTTCTATTCCTCGTCTCCTTCCTTCCCTTTCTGATATATTGATCATT
>Ga0073774_1000343_pt1 | contig 12026 bp, 11 predicted proteins | sample InSIn5gowninarea_FD_77487 | JGI IMG/M metagenome (GOLD analysis project Ga0073774, IMG submission 77487) | Clean room microbial communities from NASA Spacecraft Assembly Facility at Jet Propulsion Laboratory, Pasadena, California, USA -... ... | reverse complement strand
TGGCTGTTTGGCAACAGCTGCGCGCGACTGAAGCTGCCAAACGGGGTCACCAGCATGGGTTGATGAAGAATGACAAACAAGGCATGGATCCAGAAGTGCATGAGGATGAATGTGGTGCCTTGGCCAATCTTGACGTACTCCTGGAAGTTCTGAGCGCTCATGACGAGCTTCGAATCCAGGTTGTGGTAAATCCAGGTCAGATCAATCTCCATCTGGGCAAGGTCTTTCATCTTGTCTGGGTTTAGATCACTGGGTTGAGTGATATTGTTCAGGACGTCTGAAACGCGGCCATAGAGATGGATGATGGTGATGAAGTGTGAAAAGGGGGCAGGCAGGCCTGAGATGGGAGAGCGGACGGGATCCCGAGTTTTCCTATGTCTATGGTCGTACGTGTTTGTTTCTGCATGCGCAGTACTCAAGTATTCTCTGCCCGAAAGGTCCTAAGGGGAGGTGCTGCAGGTGCTGCCGTCATAGGTACGGTATCAAGTCAATCCCCAGTATCTGTCGACATCCCAAGCCGCTCAGGAGCACGACCCTATGATTTGACCTCGCTCTCCTGTGGTTGTTCATGCATACACTGCCACGTGCTGCTTTTTGTCTGAGGTCCTCTCGTAGCTTGCCTTTAGCCCTCTACCCTAAATGCCGTGATTTACCCTCCACTTAATCCCCCCCCAGTACTCCCCCTAAGAGAAAACCCCACGTTCCCTGCCTTCCGTCTCGGCGCGGCGGACGGCCGTTCCCACCAACCCCCCCAGTCTCCGCAGTCTAGATCCGGCGAACATGGGATTCCTCAAACTCCGTAACGAAAAACCAGTGCGGTATTTGAAGTATTGCATCGGGCGGAGCTTTGCAAAGGGAGTCCTAAACTCTAGACTAGGGTAAAAGGGAAAGAGAGGGCATTTAAGATGGGATCTAAAAGAGAAGTCGAAGGGGGCCAATGGTTGTTAGTTATAAGGAGGAGTCGGTTACTAAGTCATGATGGACTGATGCCCTGATGGTTTTGGGTTCCAAGGGCAATTCAAGTTGGGGGGGAGGAACTCTTGAGCTGAAGCCTATACTCGATTGCAGACTCTGTCTTTGCTAGCTGTAAGGTCAGACCCGAATACAGAAAATCAAGCAAGGGTTGGTGGGAAGAGGGGAAGACAGCCTATAACAGCTGAGACTTGGGATGCGAAGCACCGTGCTTTGGGCACCGGTAGTTGGGGGATTGGGATTTAGTTGCTTGGCTACCTTCCCAATTCATCTGTTGGCTTTGAGCTTGTGTGACTGCCTGGCTGTAGGTCGGGTAGACATGAGCAAGGTTAATAGTGTCAGAGTTCATGATGAAACTGAAGGAAGCGAAGCAAAAATAGGCAAAACCGATCACAAGCGGCAAAGAGATAAAGCGGGCTCAAACCATTGATCTTTCAGCTGCAGATTGAAAGCAAAAGCTCTTCACAAACGAGGCTTAAAGCTGAAACGGCATCGCTTTGTCCTCTTTGTCTACATATTTAACAGCGAGGATGTGTCGATCTTGAGGCTCTTCTCAGCAACGTCAGCTGGACAGGGCCATCTTTGGGTGATGTGTGATGTCCCTGGTGTCAATCAGTGGGGTAGCCTATATCGCACCTCTTATCACTGCGGCTACTGGCGATCCGTACCAGGTAATCGCTGCAAGCCCCATCCCGGACCGACGAGATCTCGACATCATTCAAAACCTCAAGTAATTTGACCCCGCGATATGGTAATCCTACCCCTGCCAATGCTATAAGCCATCATGTCACGATCAAAAGATCCTTCAAAAAAGGAAAATTCAAAATCTCCTTATGTTTCCTAACTTTCAAAGGTCCAGACTTTGCAATGGGTCAAGTCACAGTTCACCCAAAAACCGTCTTCTCACCGAGACATTGGATGACGTCCGGCAGTGGGTGTTGACAACTTGACATATAAGCCCCAAATTCCAGAGCCGGAAAGACGGATAAGAAGGAGAAATAGGAATATATCATATATCAAGTTCCCCACTCTCGGAGACTTAAGAAACAGAATTACCTTTCTATCCTGCACGACATCGGGTCCCTCGAGCGTTTTGAGGAGGCAGAACCGATTCTGGGCTCTGGGCGGCCAAAAATGGTAACCTGCTTGTGGGTGCAAAGATATGTTGGAAGAGAGTGCCGGACCAAGCCGGATGGGTCTTTGTGGAGTTAGCATGTGTCAGTTGAACCGTCCATTGTACATTGTAGAGCACCGGCCGGCACGGTACTTTCCAGCCTACTACATACCTCCCGTTTGTACCCCGTTAAAAGAGGGGTTCAAGGTACATTAGTAGTTTCGCTTGGAAGAACATTAATGACGTCCCTTATTACGCAGTAATTCTCAATCATCGCCGTGAGACCAGGTTCCTACATTGAGGAATGCTAGTAGACGACGGACGTCGACGACATTGTTTAGTTATTTTCCAGGGTTCTGTGCCACACCACCCTCTTTCAGATTCCAAATTCCAGTTCCGGGACCTTTCTAGAATAAGAAGGTGCTTCGGCCTTCAAACAAAGAAAGGCCGGGCGGGAACAAAGGTTTATGCAAAAAGCATAACATCCAGCCCCTGAACGAGTCCATTCATCTCGTTCTGTATGTTTCTGTTGTTGAAGCTGTAGTTGTCTCCCTGCTTGTCATCATCAAGAAAGATAAGGCCAAGTCCAATGTGGCACCATGTTATGTAAGGAAACCCCGCGAAAAGGATCGGTGCCGTCCCTCCGTCTCCGTCCGTTGCCCCTGGAAAAAAAGGATAGAGATCGACAAAGCCGAGTTTCGGGTCCGCGTTTAAGTCGGGGCCGGCTTTAAGGAAACTTTTCTCGGTCTTACGACTCTACGTGGTCGTCGTACAAGGGGACGCCTGGCCAATTTTAGCCCGTATGCACAATTGTCTGGGAAGGTCAAGCAAACATTTGGCACAGACATTGATGTAGGGTTTCATTTCGTCAAATCCCTGCCTGATGAGCCAGCCTTTGAGTCAGTGTAGGTTCCTACTGGTTACCGGCAGTAAGGTCACTGGTGCGTTTGGATGGTGTGGGAGTGAGGACAGGCCCTTGTGTTTCCTGAGGGGAGGGGGGCCCGGGCAACCGGTATGCGAAGCATCAAAAGACGGAGAGAGAGGCCAGAAATAAAATAGACTAGGAGGGGATTCGTATGCATCACCATTGTTGCGTAGTAGTCCGTACTACGCTGGAGTCAGTGGAGTGAGCTACTCAGGTACACAGCCAAGAATACTGATCGACGCGAAGCTGGGATATGCTTGTGCCGAGTCGTAAATTCTACAATGTCGACAAAAGGCCAAGATCTTTGTGGCTTGCACCTACCGCGATGGAATTTCCGCTTTCGAAGTACAACGCCGATAAGGCACACCAAATTCAACAGCGAGAAACAGCCAGATCCAGCGTGCGTACTTCGTAGACGATACGCACCGGGAAAAGGAGGGGTTGTGCTGCGGGTTTTCGATTTGCAAGAAGGGGACCTGTTCATGTCTCGGGGTTTCTTTGCAATACGGGTGGAGCATAATCTGAGACACAAATCAATGGAGCCTCAACTCAACAATGTCACACAATTGTTCCAACTGAGACATGATTTGCATACCGAGTCGGACGCGTTTTTAGTATCTTTATACTACACTAGGGGACTTTTTCTCGCTCTGGCCCCTCGCAGACGCGTCTGAATGCTAGTGACATCATGACATGCCGATCATGGTCAATATGTGAAAACAACGGGCGATTCCTCACGTGTTGTTGGCATTAGTTGTTGCTGAACTATTTGTGATTTGTGATATGAGCCATGTATGCTGTGGAAACTGTGTTTCTTGAGAACCTGCGAAGAAGGGGAAAAAACTGAGGAATAATCGGCATGAAGACGCTGGGACGATGATGTGTTTCTTTTTTGGTAATGATTATGTTCTTGTTGACGATGCTATGATATCCTAGAAAATATGCTACATACAGTACATGTTGCTCTGCTTCGATTAATTATGATCCTCGCGTGAAAAAATGCCCCCTCAAATCCAACCAAATCCCAATCCAAAATAGTCGGTGCCATCCCCAGTATACACATATCCATCGTAAACCATGGTGCCTCATTGCCCTGTTGTCAGGATCAAATGTTGCCCTTCCTGACCCTTTTGTTTTGTGTACAATTCCATCCCAGATCCCCATAGCGCCGGCCTTGACAGAGGCCAAGATGAATAACCACCCTTGTAGGAGTTTGCACTCCTGTCCGTAACCAATATATATCACGAAACTCCCCCATGGTAGACAACCCAAGCTCATCCGCAAGATTGTTAACACACTCGGAACGGGCGTCATGAGCCCTCTACCTTCACCCAGGCTTCATTGCTCCAGTCACCATCCTCTTGTTGAAGTTCACTCCAGTCACCCTCGCTCTTGACATCACTCTCAAGGTAAGAAGTCTTAGCTTTGCTGGAGTCAGAAGTGCTTTGTCTAGCAATCTTCTTTTGTAGTTGCCTTTGTGATGGTGCCCTCCTCTTGACCTTGGCGAGTTCCTCTGTATGTAACCTGGCAGCATCTGGGTGGAACTTGACTCTGCCCTGGCCGGAGATGTGGAGGGCCAAGTGTGTCAGGTAGTTGTCATGCCTGTCGAAGGGCTTGTAGATGTTCTGATCCTCGCAGCATTTGCAGACTGCCTCAATGATCTTCAAGTGCTTACTGTGCGGTGGTTAGTTACTGGGACTGCCTTATTGGGTATGAGTTAATGGAGTATACTTACTTCCGGTGATGTCTGGTGAGATGCTCGCTGCGAGAAAAGGCAGCAGTGCAGCCCTCCCACTGGCAGGGAATGCGTCGCTTCTGAACAGTGGTGGTCTCGACACAAGGAATCATGCCCCTCCTTGGGGGGATGGCTGATTCACTCTTGGAGCTCTTGAGTGTGGGACGAGCCCTCAACCTGGGCTCTCTGTGCACACGAGGCATTGAAGCCACCTGCTGAAGGGCGGCAGACTTCTGTTGTACTGGCCCCAGACCAACTTGCTCTCGGAAGTTGAACATGGGAGGGTGCATCTCCCGCTTGTATACTGGGCGAGCTGCTTGACGCTGGCGATAGCTCAAAGGGCTGTTCTCCAGCATGGGCCAAGCTCCCATGTCTTCTGGGCTGTGGCTGGGCTGCACATAGAATGTTCGGGAAGGAGTGACAAAGTGTGTAGGAGTGAAGGGGTCGTTGAAGACCAGCTCGTTGAACTCCATGTCAGCAGTATGTGTGGGCGTATACTGGTGCAGAAATGAGTTGTCTGGAACCATCATATGCCCAGGACCGTTGTTGCACCTTGTGGGAGTGGACGGTGTATCCATGAATGAAGAATTGGCCGAGCTGAAATCAAAAGACATTCCGCACATTCCCTGAAGCTCCTGTGATGCCACTGACGATGCTGGGCTAAATCCATAGGTGAGGTTGGAGTTCTGAGAGAAGCTGGGGTCGAAGGTGGTCGACTCTGCGTAGAAGGAGGGTGTTGAGCGACCCGATGTAGGTGTGTAGCAAGATGCGTCTGAGAATGAAGAGGCACAAGACTGGCTGCCGAACCCATCAAGAATGTTGCTGTTGTCAATGTTGACCCTCAGGTCCCGTCTTCGAGGCATGGTATCCATGACAGTGAACTGGGAATTAGCAGATGGAGATTTGTTGGAGGATCTGTGTCTGTGAGACGATGAGGAAAGAAGAAGAAACGTTGTTGTAGAAAGGTTGTTGGTATGCGTGTTGAGTGCTGGTATGCTTGTTGTGTCAAGGGTGAATGAAGAAAGGATGTTAGATTTAATATATCTGATTGTGAATGGGGCCTCAAAGACGAAGGGGGAGCCGGCCGAACATATAAGGGAGGTAGGATGGAGATGGTAAGTCGATAGACCCAAGTCCAAGTTAGGCCAGCCACTTCCTCCCTTAGACAAAGTGATTCTGATATATGCAGGTCCGGTACTAGAAACTGAGAGTGATGACAAGCTGCCAGCCAGGAACTACCCAACATGGAATGTAGCACCTTTGCTAGCCGGCGTAGGTCAGACATAAATGGAACTAGCCTTGCCAAAAGGGTAGACTGGGCGAGGTACAAGTCGAGCAGAGCCCCTCTAGGAAGACCCTCAGGGGACCCCAATGCGAGACAGAACGGGCCCGAGTTGGTAGCGTAATCAGGTCCTCGAGTCTCCATGTTGGCATCCGTTGAGAGATCGTCCACATCTCTTGGTGGCTTGCATTGTGTACATGTTTGAGATAAGATGGGGCCCTGACCTCAGGGCCCACTGGTTCGTGCACAATGTGGCCAATGATAACATGGCTCAACGAGGAACACTTGGGACAACACTCATTTATTCCCAAGGACTCGTCTCGTAGAACCCAGGCCAAAGGGGCCTTAACATCAAGAAGGGAATCGGAGTGCCGAGCCAAGCCAGGCCAACTGCAACTAGCCTCGACGGTGACGGTGGCGGCGACAGTAAAAGGTGTGATCGGTACCTTAGGTGCAGGGCACTAGACCCCGGAGAAATAAATGGCCAATACTACCAGCTAAAGCAAGGTACCTTGAGCAGGCCAAGTGTACCCTCATTATGTGTGGAGTGAACAAAAGGGCAGATGTCGCCACTATAAGCAGGTACAAAAAGTGGAACAGCTCAGAGACGGAGGCATACTGCGTATAGAGTAGTGGAATGCGGGTTTGGCTCTCGAATATCAACACTGAGACAGATGAATACCTCACTTCATCCCGAGCGGAAGGGAGCTGCGAAATGGAGAGAGTTCGAGTCTCGTCTCAGGAACACTAGTAGAACTAGTGACGCTGTACTCGTCCCTGGCTTCGAGGAGGAGCCGATAAAGACCGAGGGGGACCAGACCGAAGTCTTAAATGACAAGAGGCTCGTAGAAGGGCAATTGGGATTTGGGCACGCCGTTCAAACCTGAGATAGAATTACATCAACTGGGACCAGCAATGCTCAAGACGGGAGGACTTTTCCAGTCGATGTGATTGGGTCGACGAGAGGTGCCAGCTTCGAGTACGAACTCAGAGATGCTGGGACGGCCAAAAAGCTCCCAATTCCCATCTTGAGTCTTGAGTCGAGCAACTCGGCAACACCGTGCGACAGCCCCAGTCACCGTTGAGGACTTGTCAATTGCGCTAGCGAGCTAGCGTTGCTATTCTCGAATTGCCAGCCAATGATTTGAGACATTTGAGAAGCCAAGCAAGCCTCGCCCTGGGACTTATGCCAGACCTGCAGCTATGATCTGAACTATGTGAACATCATCCGATCTTGGTCCCTCCATTTCCTCTACTACCATGACGACTGCAACTACACTGTAACTACGATCGAGATCCGATGGTCCCTGACCTTGACGGTGCCTGTTTCCCAGGATTGTACAACAGCACTGATGGCTGCCAACCATGTGTTTTCCGGGTTGTTTTGACGCCGCACGGGGCAGTTTCAATTAGGATGGAGCCATCTCTTCCCTGCCCCCAGATCGACCCTTGGTCCGCCCTTGTTCAACCCTTTTGGTGATCTTGGCTGGTACAGTGCGAACCTTAAATGGACACCACTTTGAGAGAGCATCGTGTGTGCACTTTGCATCCCACACATCCCGCTTAGGTAAAGCAAAATCTCAGCAGGCTTGCAAGCCACTCGATGGGAATTGGCAACCACTACAAGACGGACGATGGGAAGCAAACATCGTGGTCCCAGCGCAACGATCCACCCCGCATAGAAGAAAGGCTTCCCAACCTCGCAAGGCCAGTGGTTCAACTCTTCGTCAGGACCGTGCCATCGTTGCCGTGGCAAGTGAACGATCTTGACCGGTGACAATATCCTGTAGGAGACAGGCCAGTTGCTGTTTGCTCCTGGCACACCGAGTTATGCTCAACGATTCAAGATAGTTCAGCAACAAGAGATTAATTAACCTTCTCAGGACCCCTCATGTCAGAGGCGCTCCCTAACTTCTAGTGTCTCTTGTTCCTACCTTAGTTCGGACGATCAGGGACCACAAACCCCAGAGTATTGTCGGTATTGTCCCGCATTCTCTATTCTTAGAGGCAAGGGAAAGACGAAAGCAGCCAAAAGTGAGAGCACCCAGCTGCATCATCGCGGCGCCAGTTACGCTAATTCTTGGGTCCTTGCATCAACCATTAACAGTATCGTTCGATCGCCCAGTGGGGACTGATTGTAAAGGGCAGTTTGAACCAGGGATCACTGGTTCAGAGCCTAGACTTGTATACTAAACGGCTCTTTTCCCTTTCAAACTCCTTCCGTTATGAGATTTCGGGCTTATTGTCGAGGAATACGACGAACGGCTTGCCTCCCAGCTATCGTCTGGTCTGCGCTCTCTCGTACCGCTTTGAGTGCCGCTTACCGTCTCTGGAGTTGCAACGTCCATGCCGTTGGTTCTCGAGAATAAATTCTCAAGCCACGTTTATTTCACTGGACGAACGTCACCTGAACTCTTTGACCACTTTCCACCCAGCTTTGACGGCATAATCCATTCTATTTGTTTGCTCATTCTGTTTCCGTCCGGGGTCTTTCACCGAGTTCAAGGCAAAGTTAAACTTTCTTGTTACCACGATGGCATCATGTATGCACCACCAACATCATGGAAGACTACGGAGGGTCATGCCCTGCATCCAACAACACCAAGTCTTATGCAACGAGATATTCTTGGGTACAATCTCACCCAGGTTGACCCCAGTACGTGGTTCACCACTCTTCAAAAACGGCTGACGCAGGTTCAATGACAAAGTTCCTGGCTCACGTGCCTAAGCATGCACACCGCCTCAAGCCCTGTGTCACATGGAGCACGTTCAGCACTGGCACAGACAGGGCAATCGTTTGTTGCTTCTGACGCAGGTCTGTGAAGAATCGCTTATTTTGGGTCATTGAGTTCTGCGTCTGGCGGTCTGGCGTCCACAACCCTGAATTGTGCCATGGCATCAGCAACTGGACATTGTTTGGTCATGGCGCAACCTCACAGGACCCTGCAGCATCGGCTCAGGTACCTTAACTCTACTAAGCCAGCAGGACTTCTATTTTAGAGGAGGTGTATCCAATGCAGGGCCACCGCTCCATCACTTGCTTGGACCACATGCTGAAGAGCGTCAAGAACGCCACATGATGTACTGCGAACTACGGCAGACATTGGTCGACTGGGTTGGTTTAGTTTCATCTAGTCAGTCTCATAAACAGTATGCATTCTCCTGCCAACTGCTCACACCAGAAGCTGTGGATGACGAGGGGATACTCTGACAGTTTGACATCATTGAGTAGGGTTCTGCAACAACCAACGACCATCACAGCCAGGCACTCGCACAGGCTCACCGTCACCGAGTCCCCAAGCCACACTGAGTCGGGACCGAAACTGTCGACACCGGTCGACCCGCCGGTCTGGTCACCCATACATTGGCTCCGCAGCACGTGCCTCATCTTCGGTCGCCATCACAAAAGATCGCTGCCGAAGCGGTAATGATGGCCTGGTATCATTGACTACACAGTCCGGCGTCAAATTTCCTCCCAAGGTAATTGCTTCGCCAGCCTCTTGCACGTCATGCACTAGTGATTCCATGGCTACCTCATAGACGATTGTAGACGATTGTAGTTCTGCCCCTCTGCCACCCAGATACAGTCATTTTCCAGGATAGCCAGTACCCTGTTTACTACCAGGATCTTACAGCAAACAGAACCAACAGGACACAGGCAAATTGCATCGTTACCTTCATTATCGTCGGGGCTGAAGCCTCTTGAACCGGTCCCACCATCTCGAGTTCGGTGATGAGTCGTTTCCATGAAAGAAATTGAGGTCAATACACCATCATATCCTGTACCACTGTAGATCGTACATTCAACGCCAGTTTTTGTCTTTGTTCCAAGACACCGCACATTTTGGCAGGTAGTACCATGGCCATCATAACCACACCGCATCGCATTCAGCCGCGTGTCCGTTACATTCAGTAGGTGGTCTTCAACGACCGGCTTTGGGCAACGCCACCACAGAGAGAAAAAAGCCACAAAGAAGGTTTGGCCGGACTTCCATCCCGATTCCACGACCAAGAATCTCTTGGCGCACATGGCTCAAACACGTCTTTTCTTTGACAAGGACATGGGATTTCCATGATCTAGCACTCTAAACCGTTTCCACCCCGACAGATTTCGACACCACCCTTCTTACTTCTACTGGTTCGATGATACACAGACAGGGGCAGACATAGCCACCCTCCACAAAAAGCCACATTACGCCCCCAGCTGGTTTCAATGATCTATCCCGCAGGCAACCACAAAGGCGCAAACAACCGTTTTCCCACGTGGTCCATCTTGATATTCCCTTTGACATCTTTGCGCCACGGACCTCGACACCACCCTCATCTTGAGAACAAAAAAAAAGCCATCACACGTGGCCAGCCGTGTTGCCAAGTTTAGCTTCTCTCTTTCCCACGAACTAGATGCCAGTTTGAACATGACCCCCGCCCGCCAGTGTGTACCCTATCAAAAAGCAAGACATGGATGAGAGCGGCACAGAGTTCGACCAGAGACATTGTTTAGCAAGGATAACTGTCGTAGTGGTGGTAATATTGAGGAGATGGAGAAGCAAACAAAGGAGCCCAGCCAGGTCCTCGGGTACGCAACCCCCCCTCTCGCCTTGCCCAGCCTTCTACAACTCCACGGCTTCTTCGTTGTCAGTACCCTGGTCTAGAGCCTCCTGCATCTCCTCTTAGGTGAATTTCTCCAGACCCTCGGAGGACATGAGCTTGGTGTCCTTTTCCTCGGCTAATTGGAGTGGCACAAAAGAATATTAGCATGTGTGTCATGGCCAGATGTTAAACACGAGATCGACTGTGGACGCAAGTAGAATGTGGCAGTAAGGAAAAAACAGGGTTACTCACTCCTAGGCTCCACAAACAAGTTCTCCTGCACCTCGACGTCAGTCAGCGTCGAGCCGTCGCCAATTTCGCTGCGTCTGCCAAGAATGCACTTGGTGAGCTTGCAGTTCTTGCCCACGACGACACCGTCCATGAGCAGGCACTGCTGCAGCTTGGCGCCCTCGCCGATCTGGCAGTTGGCGCCGATGACGGACTCCTTGATCGACGTCTTCTCCTGGACCGTGACGTTTTCGGCAACGAGACTGTCCTTTTGCGTGATCGTCGTCCGCGGTTTGACGCCCTCGGGGTAGGCCACCTTGCGGGCGTGCGCAAAGGGGGATGCTGCCTCTGGTGATCCGCACTCCTCGATGGACGGAAGTTTGGCTAGTTCGAGGGAGATGAGTAGCAGGAGTTTGGCTGTGTCTACGCGGCGGATCAGCGTGTTTGCCGGGCTTGTTGGGACAGCTGCGCTTGTTGATGACGATGATGATGTAGTTGGTGTTGGAGTTGGGGCTGGTGGTGATGGGTGAATGTAGGCGAGCATGGGCGGCACGACGATGCCGTCTTGTTGGTCCTTTGTAGAATTGCGACTGTCGTTCCGGCCTAGACTGGGGCGAGAATTGTCTCCTGTTTGCTCGCCGCCCTCTTGGGAGTCTGTGTTGTTCTCACCTGCCTCGCTACCCTCTTCTGACGGAGGGGCGGTGTCGGTGGCCGATGACGGCTCTTCTTGCTGTTTGTCCATGCCTAGAACTTTTCTCATTCCCAACTTCTCGGATAGTCCTGACTGCCATGTCGCCTTCGCCCACCAGCCAATGACATCCTCGCCGATACTTTCCAGTCGGTCGTTCTCGCGGACGAAATCCATCACCCAGTGGGGGAACACGTAGATGTGTGCATCGCGGTGAGTAGTCAACATGCGGATCCTGGGATGTCTCCGTAAGAGGCCATGTCTAATGGGGAAGCCCGTCTTCTCCTCTGTCAGGTCCTTCAAGCTGTCTGTGGGCATCGAGTACACGAGGCTGGAGATGTTGGGAAGCAACGAACCCTTTGGCGACGGGATAGGTGCAGGGGCGAGAGGGACGGTTGCGATGAAATCCGTCTCCTCGCCCTTAACTGGTGTGCCCGTCTTGGTCTCGTACCATACTCCCAGACCGCCACTTCGTTGACCCAATGAAGAGTC
>Ga0073774_1000342_pt1 | contig 12052 bp, 7 predicted proteins | sample InSIn5gowninarea_FD_77487 | JGI IMG/M metagenome (GOLD analysis project Ga0073774, IMG submission 77487) | Clean room microbial communities from NASA Spacecraft Assembly Facility at Jet Propulsion Laboratory, Pasadena, California, USA -... ... | reverse complement strand
TGGTGAGAGGTTTCTGAAATGGTCCTTGCATGCACCCTTCAGCTGCTAAAAGTAGATCCTTGAATCAAGGGATGCCTTTGCATGCTACCTTAGGAGTAGTCCATGCATGCAAATCTGTTTTGCTCAGTCCAAAGGGAACCACTCAACCTAACTGCACATGCAACAGTCTGTTCAACTGAGAAGAAAAAATGCACATTTCTGGGAGGGAGCTAGGCTAGCTTCATAGAGGGATTACACAATTAGTAGGCAGAGTAGTTGACTACTACCCAGAATTATGCTATTTCTGGGGTGAGAAGTCCTGCTCGAAGGAATTGCGAAATTTTTCCAGTGAATAGTGATAGGAAAATTTGTGCAATTCTGGAGCCCAGCAGGCTGCCAAACATAATTGTGCAATTTATGGAGGGAAGGCTTGTTCTCCTCTAGAATTGCACAATTTCTTGAGGGAGCTAGTTAGCCTACAGCTGGCCAAGTCCAGAGAAACACCCTTTGAGGGGAATGCAACAAGCTCTTATGCACAGGCTGGTAATCTTCTATAAAATCACTAAAGCTTGTGTACTTGACAAGGCAAGAAAGTACATGAAATATGGGGCCCAGTTCCATGGGTTTGGCTCAGCTTCAAGGACCAAGTCTTCCAGGTTCCTACTACCTTCCCTCTAGCTGCCACAACCAGGGGATCCTTTCACCTCCTCTCACAACTTTGCTGCTCCTCTCCTTAAACTCGCTAAACCTAACCTCGCTTCTTTCATGGTCTTCTCCTTTTATATCCTTCTTTATTACCTGGAGTGCTAGTTCTTTCTTAGCTGTTCCTCCCCTTGGCTGCTTTTGCACCTTCCAGCTCCCTCGGCTACCTTTTCCTTCCACTTCCACCTTGCCTCAACTCTTGCACAACTGCTTGTTCCGCCAACCAACCATTGTTGCCACCTAGTTCCTTCCTATCCCTTGGTCAACCAAAATTGGTCAAAACCTTTTCAAAATTTAAATGAAGGCCCCCACAGGTTGTAGCTGCTACAACACTTGGAAACACACTGGTAGAACTCTAGCTCTCTAAATGGACCTTGTTTGTGAAAAGCAAGTCTAACACCTCCAGAAGTATTGTGCAGTTCTCAGTTCGTATTTGTTTCCACACTTGCTTGATTGTAAGATGTGGCATCTTCCAAGATCTTGGTTAATTGATAGACATTCCAAGCCAATTCAACATAGTTGTTTTGATTGGGGTTGAGGGGTATATTGGTGCACAAGTCGTATAGTGGTCGAGTCTTAGTTTCATCTCTGGTGTTTCTCCACTGCCATCAAGCCTAAACAGTACCCCAGTGGAGTCACGCAGGAATACAAGCATGACTCTGATACCAGTAAGCCTAATCAGTATCCCAGAGGAGTTACTTGCATCACCTCTCTATGAAGGAAGCCTTTCTCTTCTTTCACCTTATTCATTCTTCATTTTTTTTTAAATTTCTTCACTTTTCATTTTCATAATTTTGCACAACACTTATTCATTTCAGAGGTGAAAGAGGGATCTAGAATTATTGAGAGCAGAAGAGGTTGTGTCTTTAGAGAATTAGTTTATTATATATTTATGATGTGCATGTTAAGGTTCCCCCCTTAACATACTCTACTTGACTGAGCTGCCAACGGCTAACCCAAAAACAGCAGACTAGAGTAGGTGACACTAGTTACCGTGCAAGCATTGTGTTTTAACCAAGGTTCACTTTGAACAGTACATATTTTCCATTGATGTATCATGGACTAAAGACAACAAGTTCTTACATAAGAGAGAAAATGTTGATAGCTGTACACGTCCTCTTGTACTTTACCCTGCTTGTTTCAAGAGTTGCACATGGTCCATGCGAAACTAACCCATGGAAATAAACAAATAGACAAACCAAAAAATAAAAGAAAGAAGCAAAGGCAAATGAGAAATCAAAGTGAGTAAGAAAACACATAAGAAAGCAAACAAACAAATGCAGAAAGAAGCAAACATGCATGCAAGCAAATAACTCAAAAGCAAACACTACTCCTATTCCTACACTAACAGTAATCTCGCGTGAAGTGATACTTCCAATGCGTCTACCGGCACATTGGTTGACACATGTGGGTGAAGGAATGGTTCTCGAATAATACAGTTGTGTGAATCAATATATGCGAAAGATACAATAATGAAGATAGACACACTCCGAGCTGACGAGCGTCCACAGAATAAAAATGAGTGAAAGCGCATGACATGCACTATGTGGACTTGCCATGGTGTTGTGCTATACTGCGTGCAGGTGTTGACTGTATGAATTCCCTTGACCACGATCTACAACCAAAGGGGAGAAAGGTAGGCCACTTACATTGTGCAACTGTGCTTGATCTGTAAGATTCCTCCAATGCATGAGCGTTGGGATCATGTAGTTTGAGTGGAGGAAGTAAAATCTAAGTGTTAGATTGATCTTGAGTGCATATAGATGAGTGATGAGGAGCCTTGAGTGTTTGAAGAATTTCCTAATCAGAAGTGAAACCAACCTCAAGACAGTGAAGGCCCGACATAATCATCAACTCAAGCTGAAGTGCCTCGACAGTCTACGGGGTTTCGACTTCGTTGACAGATGGATCATTGTAGAATAGTGGTTTAGACGGATTAACAATGAGTGAATCAACATCATGATTAGATTATGAGGTAAAGAGATCATGAAAACCAAGATTAGAAAATTCTGGATGTTGGTCGGCATCCTCATGATTTGATGAATCATACAGAGGGGTAGATGAGAAGAAAATATGTTCATCCTATGCATTTTTGGAAAAAGAAGATGAAAGATCAAGTGGATTCTCAATAAGTTATTGTCCCTCTCCATTGTTGGATTATGGGCTAATATACAGTGTGTCCTGCGAATGATCGACAATGGGTGCATCCATGGACGGAGATACACATGAAAAATTAGGGATGGCAGGATCATGAAGGATGTTAGAAAAAAATGGAGGAGGCATGGACAAAGAGGAATGGTCCTCTGCTTCTAGTGGATGTTCAAGCTCCTCATCATACTCCTCATGAATTCCAAACCATGTTGGTTGTGCAACACCAACTCCGTCGATAGATTGATCCTCATTCAAAGCAAGTGTAGAGTCCGGAATGGAAGAACACAAGACAATGTCATCTAGAGGATGATCAAAATATGAAGATGAAGGTTGAGGTACAAAATACATGTGATGAGGTATGGGACTCAAAACCAAGTCTGTGTGAAAATTGAAAGGAGCGATGTTGGGAGGACATGATGGTTCAACAGATGTGTGTTCACGCTCTCCCACATCATTCTGCGATGGTGGAGTTGTTTGATGAGAGGATGTCGGACAGTCACTTATGATAGCGATCGTGTCCATCTGTGATTGCGCATCTCCATCACCGAAGTATGTTGAGCAGGGATTGAGCTTAAAATTTTTCTTGGGATGGTCTGATTTTTTAAGATAGTACTCAAATCTATCCCAAAGATAAGGAAATTTCATCTGGCTTTTCGGAGCTTGAAACTGCAAATCACTGAAGCACTGCCAAAAATCCATAGGCGATTCATGCAGAGTATTCCATTGTTGTAACAGTTTTTGGTCAAGATGTTTTGGATCAAAATGATAGAAAGTATCATCAATGAGATCATAGAGTGCTCAAGTGAGTGCAGGTTGTCAACTGGTAGGCTACACATCCGCTGATGTGGATATTTGTGAAGTTTTTATGAACGCAATAGGCTGGCCTGTTCTTCAGAACATCCCTTGTCCTCGTGAAGCAAGGCAAGGAAGTCATGTTAGAAATAAGGCCAGGCCACTTCACCTTCACCATCATATGTGTATGTGGACAAGAGATCAAAAGACTCTTTCGTGATGGTATCAAATTCGGCATGCGAAAAACATCTTGGAGGGAGGAGAGTGCGAGACTCCACGATAGATATGCAAAGGTTCAAAACAGGTGATGAGGGCTTGTCATTTGGCCCTCCTTCAAGTGCCAGAAATGTTGAGGGTGCTGGACCAACCAACATGTTAGTGGATCTCCCCAGTAAGAAGTCCCAATTAGACCTTAGACCATTTGGTGTAGGAGTCCCAGCAGTGGGTCATACGGTAATGCCTTGACCACGGTTTCACATAGAGGCAAGTACGATGTTCCTATTGGTAGCAAGGGTGTGACAGCTGCAGTAAATCAAGGAAGGTGCATGAGAGGTTCTAACACATGAATAATGGGGTGAGTGAGCCCCTTGGAAACCTATAATAGTACGTGGCTTGGAAGGGAACACATGAGCGAAGATGCATCACAAGCTGGAAGGCAAGTTAGCAAGAAATCCAAAGTGATGGTTAGACTAACAACACATTTAAGAAAGATTCATACATACTTATACAAAATACTCCATACATGCATGTGTAAGAAAACAAATACATTTAACATTAACAGTAAACAAGATAGCTGGAATAAAATACAACATATGCATGAAACTTGCTAGCTCTGTTATATTAAGAAGTGTAAGTTTCAGTCATACAATACATCCATGTCCAACCACTAGTTCCGATAGCAGAACATTATAGCCACAACCGCCTGCTCCTCCAAAGAGATATTCTAGCTCTGTGCAGTGGAGAAACCAAGGCACATTACAATATTGTCCAAGCTTTCTCTAAGATACTCCTATCGAAGCTTGGCTAACCAAAAGCCTATACAATGAGTTGAGGGACTATTTATAGCAAAAGTTGGGATGGCCCTTTGACATTCTCCTTTGTGATAGTTCGTCTACCCTCGTGACTCTTCATATACTCTATGACTATAATATCCAACTATCAACACTTGAACTTCCACTTGACAAGATGTTACATTACAATGCATATGTACCCATGTGAGACAAAATGGATTAAACATGCCATGCAAGACATCACTGAAACTCGGACTATTGTGGAGACCAACTCTTTGACATCCTTGTGATGGTCAATGTTGGTAATTGATGCTAAGCTTGGTCATCCATGATGGTGTCCGTGTGCTCAATGGTGACATCTTGCTGAATCGAACTCTTTCCTCCATTGCGTCTGGGTACAATGATATGGCTCCTCCATCCAACTCATCTGGTAGCATGCGCATGGTCGTCCTGGGTGCGATCAGACTGACAACATGTTGACACATAGTGTATGTGTTCATATCCAAACATGTGTTGGTGGTTGTGCGCGTCAACTTCTTGAAATACATGTTCAGCTCCATTCAGAGTTGCTTCTTGTCTTTGCCTTGGTGTGTGTGCCAAATGGATGGGATTGCATGCGTGCACACAATGACATGCATGCTGCTAAATTCCCTTGCATGTGATCAACAACACTGCTCACCTTGTCTGCTCCGTGCCAGCTATTGGGATGGATCCATAATTTGTACAGGTGAAATTTCATCCATTTGTGCATGTTGGGCCCCCTGCTATACCTGTTATTGCTACAACTCATTCTCTCGTCTATGCAACTCTTATTAATCCTTGAGTTGCTACTTCAGCACATGCAACTCCTTCTTTGTTCTGTTCTTTGTCTTTGCACAAACTTCATGTTGGGTCATCATCTCATAGCCTAAATCTCCAAAGCTGCTTTTTTATGACTAGATCCACTTTGAATTTGCAGCTTTGCTCTACCTCTATGTTGCCAACAACCTTCCTCTTGAACTCGTGGCATGCAGGTGTGCTGCCTTCTACTGCTGCTTGTTGTGATGATGCAACCATCTTATCTTGATGTCCTTACCTATGAACGACTTGATGTCTTCATAGGTAGGCAAGCTCATAGACACTTGCTTGGCTGAAACCCCCATTTTGTTCTCAATGGCATCCTTTGACTATGTTCTCCTTAAGGTCATCATACTTGTGCTGCTGAGAGACAGACGAACACCTATGATTCCTGGAGACATAGTAACACTCATGGAAAGCAATCCATCAGTCGAAAACCAAAACAAACTTGAGGACTAACTTGTAACATACCTACGTGATTGATCATGAAGGTTGCGCAATTTCCGTCGGGAGGTCGGGAGACTGACTACCAAAACTGCGCAAGGCATAGTTTGGGCTATGAGGAGGCTGATTGAATACTAGAACTACGTAATGCACCATTTCATTCAGTAGTGACATGCAACCAGAAAATTGCATTGTGCAGTTTCTGGGGCTAGCAGGACATTGATGTTGTCTTATGGGGGCCTGACCTAGGTTCATAGTTATTTATTCAAACAAATCCCTACACAACTGGACCTTTCACATCAGCCTGTGGAGTGTGGACTTAAGCTTCACCCGAAGCAGTATGGGAGGATGCTGGAGCCAAGTTTCTGCACCCTTGAGATGTTTGTGATGTCGTTTTAGTCCAACTAGACCTGCATTCGTGCAGGTCGCTTCGCACACTATTCAAACCTTCGGTACCCTTGCAAAGTGTCACAATTGTCTTTCACACAGCCCTAACTAGGGGCTAAGATGATTTCGCGCTACTATGGAAGTGAATTGCGCTATTTCCCAAACTACGCCAAGTATCTTAGTTATCTTATTAACAAGTCTTGATTATCCTCACATAAACAAAGATTCTAACTTGCATTCACTTAAAAATAACAGTTATATATATTCATGCATCATGTAAACAATAGAAGTGCAATTCATACCCAATATATCTGATGCATAAAACAAGAAATAGATACGCAAAAATTATATGAAACCTGTCTTTATTAATAATTCTAACTGTTACGGACCCGACTTGCCCTGTGCACTTAGCTGTGGACTACTAGGCCTCTACGCACTTAGCTGCAGAGCCTCTTCCTACTCTACAACCCAAAACTAGACTTTACACTTTAGATATATCTCGCATACATCATCATTGGTTCTCCGACTATGCTGATGCTTTAACTGCTTAGAGCTTCGCTCTATCTATAAAATCCCATTGTCCACAGACCATGGGTAGATCTTCTACAACCAACATTACATTATCAAATTAAGGGCGGACAACCTTTAACAAACTACATGCTCCGCGCCCATAAAATGTGGAGTCTTTACATTGGAATTACAAATTTGACCAAAATCTAGGCTTTAAGCCCCAAAAATTCCCTTGGGGGATCCCATGCTCAACAGGCGCCCAACACAAACATCATGACTCACCCTTGAGTCACTCTGTAGGTGCGGAGATCTTTGCATGAAGAACTCCCAATTTTAACTAGATTGCTGCAAGTTCGACAACGCACTGAGTGAGTGCCTACTGAACTTCCTCTGTGCCCTGTTCGGTGACCATGATGGTTGAACTGCTACCCTGAATTCTCTCCTGTGTTGCTTTTAGTTTCGCGAGCTTTGCTTCTATGGAGGCTGTAATGGTATAAGCCTCATCGATCCATGGCTGTAGGTGTGCCTTCAAAACTGCTTCCTTGTGTCGAGCAACATCCACCTGCTCCTTGAGTGCCTTTTTTGTTGCATCCTTGTGAGCCTCTGCATAAGGGAAATTGTTTGCGTGGTCCCTTTGACCTCGTCGTACTTCTGCTACAGCTCTTGCGCCTCTATCTCTAGGTGCTCTATCTTTGGGTCCTCCTGCAGGGTGGTGAGGACCTCGAACAATTGCTCGAACAACTTCATGCGTCTATCATTGCACTGTTAACTGCCGCCATTGCTGTTGTGATGGTGGTGGTGTGATGTTCTTTGACCTCTGGCCAAGTTGAAGGTTGTGCCTTCAACTTCAGTTTTGTTATTTGAAGGTTGAGCTCCAGCTGAACCTTGACCATTTCTGCTCTAGCGTCGCACACCCCTACTACTAATTTACGTACGTGCGCCTCCACCAATTCATCTGCTTAGATGGCCAACTTCGGGACCATCTAGCAGGCTTCCTCCACCACTTGCATTATTTGTTTGTTCTGCTCCATGGCCTTGTTGTGCTGTAGGATCAACTACTCAATGTTGATGCGTTGCTCACTCAACACCTGTAGCACGTGACTCTCCCTAGCCCTTAGTTCTCCAGTGACTCCATCCTACAAAATATAGAGCATCTCCCAAGGGAGTGCAACCATGTTTATCCAAATTCCTTTCAAGCTGCTTACCATAGGCCTGTTGGCTTCATTTTTTGTAACGAGTGTTCCATCTGGGAGCACTATTGTGTTGGTCATCCTAGGGTACAACATTTCCTCAGCTGCAGAAGTGCCAACATCGAGGCTAGTTGACACAATGCTAGCCTGTGGCGTGAACACCTGTAACTCCTGTATCTGAGTCCGGAGAGCCCCCAATACCATCTGGTTTTGCTCCCCAAACTGCTAGAAGGCCTATGTGGTGATGTCCCTCACCGTTTCGCCAATATCGTGCAGATCCCCTTCAGTAAGGGTGATAGGGTCGAAAAAAGTCTTTGAGGCCTTCGTCTTCTTTCACGGCCCTACCTACTCTCTTGGGCGCAGACGTTTTAGCTGGGTGGACGTTGTCTGTAGGTCCATGCCACCTTGTTCTGTGTCTATTTCTAGCTTGGGTGAAGGTGACTTCTGTCCTTCGCGCTCTTCTTATGATGTCTTCTACTGCTCCTCGACCAACTTCGCAGCGCTACGTGCCACCTGGGCCTTAGCTGTTGCTTCTTCCTTCCTGTTTTTTTCGCCAATCGTGCCATCCGTAGTTTTGTCTCTTCCTTCTTCCGCTGCGCGACAAAATTCTATGTTTCCACCATGGAGCTAGCTGGAGCACACCACTCTAGTGGCTAAGACTAAAGGGCCACGAAAATTACATCGCCAGTCACTAAGTAAGGTAGCTCATGCCACGTCTTTGTATGGTCCTTTCGTGCCCTGATGAAGACATGGTGGAATTCTGCTTTGAAATCTGCAAAGCTCTGTAGACTATTTTTGACCATGGGCAAGAACCGTAGCTTACAATTAATCCCCATTCTAATGTTCATCTCCATGAGCATCCAAAAGATCTTGCTCTCCCTTATCCTCTATGCATCCTTGGTTGCCCACAGTGAAGCATACTTTGCTGTGTCCAGAAGGTCCTACGTGATCATCGGGAACTGGATATCTTCAGGCAATTCCCATGCCACTAGTACTATTGACAATAGGAGCCATGCATAATGAAATGTTTTTCCCTGCTCCTGTGCCTCTCGACAGTTCTCAAGGAACTCACCACATAGATAGTTTGTCCAATTGAACTGGACCCCTTCTGCGCATTACGCTGCTAGTGCAACCACTGGTGCGGGCACCTCATCCACGTGACACTTCCGCATCACCTTCCTCGCCAATATCTGTGTCGCGAACTTGAGAGCACGTTTTTGATGTTGGAAATAACGTACCCTCACTTCTTATTTTCCAACTTAAACTTATTTTTCATGGCCTCTGCGATGGCCAAATCGTGACTCTTTCCTTCTGAAATGTTCACTGGGTCCTCCCCTAAGCAAGGGAGCCATGTAATCCTATGAATCAAATGGTTTGTGATGGGGATGGGCTCCTCCAGCCACAAGCACCCATCATGCATCAAGTAGAGCAGCTGCTTGATGACAAAAATGGTCACCGGGGCACGATGGTAATGTGGCACCTAGAGCAAGTTTAGCAACCCTTCTTTATCAACACCTCTGAGCCGTTTATGCGACTCCAACTCTATTATTCCAGCCAGCATGTCTTTCTTCTGGTGCATTAGCTACGTGCTTGCAAGATGTAGGAACTTCTAATTGTCCGCGAGGTCCCAATATTCAAATTATAATATGGGAACCCGTCCCAAGTGCACTCCTTAAAAAATAATTTCGTTAGGGAGCAACAGAGTTTGCAAAGAGCTCTTGCTCTCATCTATATCCTTGGGCACCTTGGCTTTGCCCCTTCGCGGAGGAACATATGTGGGTAGCCTGGTGAGAGGGTCTGCACCCTATGTTTCGACTTCCATCTCTACATCCTCCTCCTCAACCAGTATCTCTTCAAAATCTTCCTCCTCATCAGCCTCCAAAATAATGGCCTTCCACTTTTCTTCCATGGTGAGCTTGGTCCTTAATGGATTTCTAGGTGAGACGTGCACCGGTACCATGACCTGCTTTTCTTTCTTAGGTCTTGGTTTGCGCAATGATTTAGGGATCTTTGTGACTATCTCGGTGCTCTCTGGGGCTTCCCCTTCTACAATTTATTACACAACTTCCTCAACAGTCATTGCTTCGGTATCCATGACTTCTTTGGGTGCTACCATAGTGCGATTCCACCATTCTCTTAATGTCTCCATTAATTGCTCAAGTAACGAATTCGCCTTTAAAATATTGAACAAGTCTTGGTTCATGAATATCTAAGCGCGCAACAATTCAGTCCTCAAATTGCCAAGTGTTGTTTGTTGGATATCCATTTGTAATTTATAGTGCCTTTCGAATTTGATTTCGACCATTCTGCCCACATTTGGTCCATTAATGCTAGATTGGCGTCAGATATTCAAGAATCTAGCCCATAAAGTTCACCTTAAATTCCTGTTGCCCACTGCATTTGGTCTCAAACCAAGCACCACATCATGAATATTGACTGTAACAGTCACTTTCTTACCAACCTATGTGGTAGCACAGCTACCCTCGCGTTATCGCGAACCCTGTGAAACATCGCTACTGCGCACAGTCCTGACATCACAATTCTTTGGAAGAGTAGTTTATAGTCTCGTGCGCGCTTTCAGCTGCATGGAATGCTAAGACTATGCTTCTTTTAGCTAGTCAGATGGCGAAGCCACCTGTGTATGGCTTCAAATGACTGCCATTTACTTTTCCTGGGAAGGGTTATCCATTTAACTTTACCAATTGTACCACGCCACCATCTATAATTTCCTTAATAACATACGATCCCAGCTAATGCATTATGATCTTCCTTGAAAATTTATCAAACTTACTATCATACAACAACACCAAATCATTCACCTTAAAGGTGCACAACTTAATATGTCGATCATGCTGTTAGCCTCCTGTTGCAACAGGGTTTCATTTTTCATGATTGACATTTTTACATGCCAAATATGTCATACTTGGCAAGCTGCAGTATTCCATATTTCCGGAAGATACCATGAGAGTGTGCTAGTCCAAATGCCACTGCTGAGATTCCATTTTGATGAGTTGTTCCAGTTTTGAAGAGTTTTCATTTAAGGGAGGTCCAAATAGTCTAATCTTGGTCTCCCTCGGTTTCAATTTCCTGTTGTAGAATATAGAGAATGATATCTGTCCAAACAGTTTAATCTTGGCAGATTTGTAGATAGGTAGAGAATCAAAGGGACCCAACTGTTTAATCTGGGCCCTGGCAGAAATAAGTGCAGATTTAGATAGGAAACATTCAAAAGAAAAATTGTAAATCTGGGTCTGCAAGTCTAAGTGCACCCAAAACAAAAAGGAGAAAAAATGTTAGGACAGTAGGCTGGGTAGGTAGCTGTTCGGTGGTAGAATGATGATTGTTAATCAATTTTGTGTCTCACAATGTCTTATCTTTTCAGATCACAGTTATCAGGCAGTTTTGCATTCAAAGGAGGTACTCAAGCTGGAATTCACTGACCTCCCCTTCTTCTCATTTCCCCCAAATCACTTACTAACATCCCCCAAGAGGTCAAGATCTGCTTGAGCCTCTCAGTTTCATCATTTCCATGACATTCGCCTTGGTGAGGATCTGCTTCACCCAAGGATTGCTCAATCATCTTCTGTGAGCCTTCTTTTCCCAAAAAAACCTAAGGTCTCATACCTTAGCGCCCTCTGTTCCTCTCCATATTAACTACTAACAGTATTATATAATTCCCTATCAATTTTCCCCTTTCCCTATTAAAATCATGTATATAAAACTCCCTTATGTAAATACTCCCTCCCGGGCATTATAGCCATAATTCTACTGAGTCCGGGAAATCACAGTCCATCTGGGGATGTCTTTAGCCCATCCGAGTCATTAAGGAGCTAGTTGACATCTGGTCAGCTAGTAAGCTCTTCCCTAGCCCAAAAACCCCTTGAAAACCTTAAAAAACCCACTTTTGCACCTGTTTCCTACGTTCTGTACATAAAATATTAACCCCACTTGTCAAAAAACCCATATTCCACCCTTGTCCCTAAATCCAAATGTAAATATATTAACCCACACCTTTTTAACACATAAAAACCCCATTCCCTAAGTCTAAAC
>Ga0073774_1000340_pt1 | contig 12082 bp, 14 predicted proteins | sample InSIn5gowninarea_FD_77487 | JGI IMG/M metagenome (GOLD analysis project Ga0073774, IMG submission 77487) | Clean room microbial communities from NASA Spacecraft Assembly Facility at Jet Propulsion Laboratory, Pasadena, California, USA -... ... | reverse complement strand
TGCATCGATGGAACGAGAGTACCTAAGCAGATGGATGAAAGCTACTACTGAACGACAGAAAATGATTCGCATTGCCGGGAGTCTTAATGCTAGATTGACGCTTCAGAGAAGCTTCGCAGAATGGAAGGAAGCTGTCGCTCAACGAAAATTGGAGCAGAGGAAGGCAGCTGTAGTGAATAACTTCTTCGTTCAGCGCAGTACCTTGAAAACCTGGGCGAAGAAGATGAGATGGGCGAAAGCGAACGCGGCCGTGCTTGCCAAGGAGAAAGAAATTAGACGTGACTACCTGCAAAGTAAGTCTTGGACCCACCTATCAATCTGTCCCAAAAGAGATGAAAGCATGCGGGGTACTGATACCAGATCTGAATTGTACAGCTTGGTGCGAGAAGACCGTGAAATCTCGGCACTTTGCTATTCTCGAGGAGGGTATCACAGCCGCCATTGATCAGGTAAGGCTATTCCCGCTTTAAATTAAGCGAATAGAGTGCTGAAGGGTATCCACTGTCTACAGCGTATCATATCTACCGCACTGAACAAATGGACGAACCGAGTCATCGAACTACGAGCCCGTCTAATCACTGTATCCAGTACTCGCGACACTACTCTCCTCCGTCATGCACTAACCAAATGGTCCATAAAATCCCGGCAAAACATCGAGAACCTATCGCTTGTGGATAGTTTCATTGAAGTACAAGAGGAAGATTTACTGAGGAGCAAATTCAGGAAGTGGCATGCTGGCATGAAGAGGAAGATTAGCTTGAGGGAGAGATTGGAGGCGAAATTGAGGGAGGATGAGGAAGCTCTCAAAGCGGGTGTGTTGGAGAGATGGATTGATGCATTCAGGGAACGACAATTGGTCGAGCAGGTAAGCGACTGGCCTGCGCTCGACCTGCAATATGGGCCCGATTTATAAAAGACTGACTGCGAATGCCCTCTATTCCGTTCCGTCCGGCAGGAGGAGCAAGTCCTACAATATCGAACATATCACAGTTTACGAGGAGCATTCCAAAGGTGGAAGAGCAATACGATGGTGAGCTTACATACATCTTTTCGAGTCGTATACCTTGAGTAATCGGAAAATATGATTTTGACCTTCTTCCCTTCACCATTCATTCCAAATCCCACCCTAACTAAACTGACAGACTCTCCCCGCTATCCGATTCGATGCACATCGACAACGTAAATTCTTCTTTGCGATATGGAAAGATCGCCTACCTGAGAAAATGGAGGAGAATATCGCTATGGAGCATGATCGTCTTCGCTTGCAGCGTGAGTGAAGATCGTCTTCGTGCGATTCAGATATACGAATGCGGCTGATATGAGCGCATGCATGTGGATGTGCTGGCTACAGATGTCACGTTCACTATATGGCTGGAAGCTTCTCGAGCGAAAGCGGCTCGTAGAGCTGCTAACCGATTCAGGGCTTTCGCTTCACGGACGCCTTTACCTGCATCTTCTTCCTCAGCCTATACCGGTGCTGTGGCTGTGGCTGGGCGTGCCGTTAATCCTCAAGCACTTGTACAACGACGAGGGTATCACGAGCAGACAAGCACCGCAGTGACTCCTGTACGCCGCTCTGGCGTTGACTTTTCCGTCCCTCGAGATCCCCCAATCACAGGCGCAGGTGCAGGCGCATCGCAATTCGCAGTCCCCGGCGGCGGCGGCCAGGCACAGCTTATCTATGCTACTCCGCGACTTTTCCCATCAAGCATCTCAATGCCACATCTCTACGCCGGTTCAGCTTCAAATCTACGAAAAGAAGTATTCTCAACTACACCACGGCGAAGGATCGCTACTACCACCACGGCATCGCCTGCGACTCTATCGTCTTATAGACGTACGGTGGCTCTTCATACTCCTACTGCACGCGCTGTAGCTGTAGAGGGTGCTGCTGGAAGAAGAGCATATACGCCACAAACGGTAATACCGGAGGATGTGGCTCTACCGCCTTCGTCAAGCGCTACTACTGGTCCTTCGTCTTCTTCCTCTTCATTGCAATCATCCCCTCTAGCTCGTCCGAATGATCTCCCTGTACCTCCATTAAATCTAGATTCAAGCTCGCGAAACCAGCCCCGTCCTCATGACAGTGGTAGTGGTAATGGTAATGGTATCAGGGCCGCTGCAGCTGCAGCGACGAACGACTCTGCTGCTGCGATCCCCTCTTCTTCTTTGAATATGAACATGAAACATAGAAGAAAGTCTACGCTCAAAAATGCTTTTGAGGAAGGAATACTGAAAGAAATGACGGAGAGATTGAATAATGTTGGATTGGGTGGTGGTGATGGTGGTGGGAAAAGGACTTCTTAGGGCAGAGTACAAAAGGGAGCTACAAAAAGGGATCGGGGACGATTTGGATGATGATTGATTATATGGACGATGAATGGCGCATATATTGCAGTGGCACTGTATAGTGATAGTTCATGAGGAACAGAAGTCAAATAGGGCAGTAAGATCAGTACGTTAGTGATGAAGTGAGGAGTCAATGCATCAGAAACATTCATTGTTTCGACTAGAGTAATTGTACGGCAAACATTCCATTTGCAATTCGCTGGTGTACGATAGGGCTGTAAGCAATCAAAAAGCACTGTCTACAGTACATGTATCAGGAGTTCTCTCCATCATTATTGAGAGCGAGAAATCAACCTGAATCTTGGAAGTGCTGGTAATAGCACCGGTGGCGACAAATTGGCCAAACTTCGAAGATAAAGTCTGGCCTGCAATTATAACGACCCGCTCGTTAGATTTTGGCACAACTTTGGGGGCTCTCAAGGTCAGAAGCTGGAATAGATAACTGTAGCATCTAATCAATGTTGAGGAGTTCAGTCAGTCAACCAACCTTCTTCTATGTTCCATGCATATGTTTCTCAATTGGCTTTTCTACGGTTTCTTCAAAGTTGAGCGAGCGAGCGAGCGGGAAGTTTGTGAGGGGCGACGGGAAGGGCCGAGGTAGCGTGATACCGTAGGTACCGTACGGAGCAGAGAGTGGCAGAGAGGGCGAGCAGGCTATCATAGGGCAAGTGAAGGCACACCTTGTCAATCATTACCGGGTAAAGAGATTCAGGTACCTCATCACCATCTCATTACCATCATCAAAGCTCATTCCGGTCTATCATATATTGAATACTCACTCACTCGAAGCAGTCGTAGTCAGATAGTCAAGCTGCTGCTGCTGCTGAGTTCCACATCGACATCGATTCAAAGCCGGGGCTCAACCCCATCGTCCAAAATCTACCGCTTAACTTCAAGTTACCCCGGATTTCACACGAGCACTCCGATTGCCTCGACCTGCCAGTGGGCTGGGGGACCGCACGCAACATCAGCGAAAGCCGAGCGGAGCGGACCTTGGAAGTGGAAGATATTGACCGTTTGCAATTATTATTATTGAGAGGTCTACATATCTATCCAAGTACAGAACATTCTTACAACCCCACTGCTCTATCTACCGACAGGAGTCAATCAATCAATCAGGAGCTTTGAGCCTGCCGGATAGCACTTCGTCACCACGGGGTGCTCACTGTCCAAGCGGGACAGGCGAGAGCTTGGGCCTGGAGCTGGAGCTGGAGCTGAAGCTGGGGCGGAGCGAGTTAACAGTCAAGAAGGTACTCTCAGACAGAATAAGAGAGGAAGGAGCGGGACTGTCGCTGTAGATCTTGGAGGGAGTCAACTTGGCAGGAAAGGCCAACTTGAAGGTGGCAACAGCAGCTCAAAGAAGAGAGAAAGCGGCGGTGGTGGTGATAATACTACAACACAGCACAGAGAATACGTCCATCGATTAAGTATAGGAAGTCCAACTTCGCCTTCTCAGAAGCTGTTCTTATTGCGTAGTCTGTCGCCTCGAGCAGGTCATCATACCGATACTAGTGGAGAGAGAATCAACTTGGACGAGGATCCTTATTATTCTCATTCGCAGTCGCAGCATATAGAACGTACTTCTTCCAGACATAGCAATAATAATATTGATAGTAAGAGGACTAGCTTAGAAGAAGGAAGCCAAGGAAAACAAGGAAAACAACCCCGAAGAGACGAATCTTGGGATTCTAGTACTGCTAGAAAGGCGGATAAGAGGAGGCATTGGACTAGTAGGAGGGCTACAGTGGGCGAGGAGGAGGATAGAAGACGGGCTAGAGTTAAGGATAAACATAAGCAGCCTATTGCTTCCAAGCTGGCTCCTGCGCTTGAACTCGAGCTTGAGCTGGAGGAGGGTGCTCTTGTAGAGGGAGCAGGTGACCTGGGAGATCAAGGGCAGCAGCAGCAGCAGAAGGAGGGAGGAGGAGGGGACAGCGAGGGAAGAGCAAAGACAGGTCTCGACTCGACGGACCGGACAGGGAGGACTACTCAAACGAAGGAGCATCGACAACGCGAAAACAAGAACAAGAGCGGCCATAGCAGCGCTGGAGGAGGAGTCCGCGCTAGTACAGGCAGATCAAGCAATCATAGTATTAGCAGCAGTACGAGGAGGAGTGGGACTGGGACTGCCAGTAGTGGACGCAGAAGTGCACGAGCGGGCATAGCGACAACGACAGCGGGGGTTATATCTGAGCGTGTGGTGTCAGTGTCTTCCACTTCGAGACTCAATCAAGACGGCAGTGCTGTCCATCATCAAGGTCGCGGCAAGATCAAGAGTAACAGTACCTACGCCCAGCGAGAGCAGCAGCAGCAGCTAGGACGCGAGGGACAGGACGGACAGCGAGAGCGAGAGCGTCAGCATCATCATCAGCACCAGCACCACGAGGACAGCACAAGAACAAGAAGAGACAGAGACAGAGACAGCGACAGTCCAGACGAGGAGGGACGACGAGGTATATACAAGCACGACCACGAGTGCGATACCTGCAGTGCAAGTGGGAGCGGCACAGAGGACGACGACGAGGACGAGGAGAACAGCGAGAGTGAGAATAGCGAGATTGAGGATCTCATGTCGCAGATCAAGATGAGTGAGTGTGGTCGCATGCTCTGTGTCTGCTCTCTCTATGAGTGTTCTCTCCCTCCCCATCTCCATCCCATCTCCTCCCTCCCCAGTCAGTCCAATCCAATCGCTGGCCAGCGTTAGGGAGGGAGCAGGATGGTGGATGGTGATGAGATGGGGCAGTGGTGGGAGAGAATAAGAGATACACGACGAGAGTGCACTGACCAGGTCTACGTTACACATGCACACACTGATGCTTCTCTCTCTACTCCTCCTCCTACTCTCCTCCCCATCCCCCTCCTCACGTCATGTCACTGCCCTCTGCCTCTCTCTGCGCCCATCCATGTCCCCGCTCCCTCTGTACCTCTGTACTCACCCTCCCCAGGCGGTCTCGACGACCCAACAAAGATAGTCAGAGTACCAGCATCAGACGGCAAATCAGGAGAACCTCGCGAAATAGCTTATACAAACTGCAAAGTTATTGGAAATGGTTCATTCGGTGTCGTCTTTCAGGCTAAGTTGGTCCAGGGTAACCTGCCTGATTCAACCGATGATCAGATTGCTATTAAGAAGGTACTCCAGGATAAGAGGTTTAAGGTGGGTCAGCTCTTACATTATACGCAGATTCTATGTATGTTGCGGTGCTGTCTGTTCGAATGGCTGATAGGTGCTGTGATTGTGTTCCTCTGTGACATCCACAGAACCGTGAACTACAGATCATGCGAATGGTCACTCATCCTAACGTCGTAAATCTAAACGCTTTCTTCTATTCCAATGGTGAAAAGGTGTGTCTACTTTGTTCTTACTCGCCCTTCCTCTTCCTTCTTCCTTCCTCTCCCTTCCGTTCTTGAGGTTTATAGCGGTCGCAAGAGTGGGCTGGGTCCTCTCGCTGCGTCCTGTTTTCGCTCCATCTGCCATTCTGCCATCTATCGCGTCATCCCCTCCTGTTCACTCCCTTCCCGCTCCGTCTCCGTCTCCATCTCCACCTCCATCACCACCTTCTAAATACGCTCCAACAATCTCCCCCCCCCTCCTCTACGCCATGCCCTATGATATAAAAGAGTATACCGCCAACGCTGACGCCCAGGCAAAGAAGGATGAAGTTTACCTAAACCTCGTCCTTGAATATGTACCCGAAACAGTATACAGAGCTTCGAGGCATTACGCAAAGATGAAACAGACCATGCCGATGTCCTATATCAAGCTTTACATGTGGGTTGCTTTTCTTCTTTCTTTACTTGGCATGAATAGATGCTGAGCGATGATGTACCTTCTTTTACCGTTACCCGCTCGCTCTCTCGCTCGCTCGCTCGCAGGTACCAACTCCTCCGCTCTCTAGCCTACATCCACTGTCTCGGAATCTGCCATCGAGACATCAAGCCTCAAAACCTACTACTCAATCCACACACTGGCGTACTCAAGCTGTGCGATTTCGGATCTGCTAAGATCTTGGTCGCGGGTGAACCAAATGTCTCTTATATCTGCTCGAGATATTATAGAGCTCCCGAATTGATCTTTGGCGCTACTAATTATACGACTAATATCGGTGAGTTTGCGCTTTTTCTTTCTCTTTTCTTCCCCTCTTTGATTGGAAAAGGCCGCTGTTGCTGTCCTCTGCGTGTCATTCTTCCTGCCCGATACAAGATCGCATATGCTAGAAAAGGACTCTGTACTGACCTTGACTCTCTCCATGCTTCCGTTTTCCCTGTTCCCCCTTCCCTCTTTCCCACTCGCGTCTCCCTCCCCCTCTCGCTTGCCTTGGCGCATTCAACCAACAGACATCTGGTCGACAGGCTGCGTGATGGCAGAGCTCATGCTAGGGCAACCACTCTTCCCCGGAGAATCCGGAATCGATCAGCTAGTGGAGATCATCAAAGTCCTAGGAACGCCAACAAGGGAACAGATCAAGACTATGAACCCCAACTACATGGAACATAAATTCCCTCAGATCAAGCCTCATCCGTTCAACAAAGTCTTCAAAGCTAGAACTTCACCCGATGCTATTTCCCTCATTTCGAAATTGTTGGAATATACTCCTAGCGCAAGATTGACTGCTATTGAAGCGATGTGCCATCCTGTGAGTCGTGCGCCGTCCATCGTGGAAGTTGGAAAAAACCAAGAAGAAGCAGTGAGCTGATCTGATCTCATCTGTTTTTTTCGACCTTCGTTTCCTGCAGCTCTTCGATGAACTAAAGGAGCCAGAAGCCAAGATGCAATCAGGCAAAGATCTACCACCTCTATTCGATTTCATGCTCGAGGAACTCTCGATTCGACCGGATCTCATCTCGAAACTTGTCCCTCCTCATGCTGAAGAACCACTAAAGGAGAGAGGAATCGATATTCAGAATTTCGAACCTATACCCGCCGAACAAATGAGGATCTCTTTGGATTAAGGGGCTCGTTTCAGAATGACACGCATGGATTTTCTGGGGCGTATTTAGCAAGGTTGATAGGTTGATCAGGACAGCCGATGACACAGTGACATCAGGCACCGAGCAGAGTCAGCCAATCATGAAGAATCCTCCCTCTTCTGTGCGGGTGGCACTCACTTTCAGACCTCAACTTTCGATCCAACGTTCTTCTTCGACGCCGCAAACGGATTGGTGGCACGGATCTGGGCAGTTTTCATTCTCTTGCACGCAAAAAAGCAGTCAACCAGTCAATCAATCAATATCTCAATATCTCACCGCACATGCTTAGCAATTCCAGCTCCCACAAGCTATTCGAACGTAGTCTTTTTCCTTTTCTCTCCCTCTTTTCGTGACCCTCACTGCAAGCATCAGCGTCTTCCTTTGGTCCGTACCAAGCTCGTTCTTGCGCGTCTAGTAGCGCATGTTCATGCTGTCTCCTGGGAGCAAGTCGACAGCGTGATACCCGCAAGGACCGCCTTCCCCTGTTTCGTGTGCAGTGCACAAATCCTGTACCATCAGCCTTGATCATATCTATCTATCTCATACTTTCGTCCCTGTGCGACTCTTCCTCATCCCACCCCTGCAAATCGTCTCCCACGTTTCCGGACGCCTGCCTCCACTGGTGGAACTGTTTCTGTGCTTGCTGCAAGCGATACAAAGACATCAATCTCGTACATGCCGTGTCAAACCGAGCCCAGATGACATCACCGTCCCTCCCGCCATACCGCGCCCTCAAATATGCGACTGTCAAGGCCTTCTCCTCATCTTTCTCCATCTTTCCTTTTCAGTTAGTCTCAAGTCGAGGACCTCATTGTGTGCGTGTGTGATGCGACCGCAAACTCTTGTTGTAAACGTGTCCAGGTCATTGTACGAATTCTATACGACGACAATTCAAATCCTAGCTTTGTTTATCATACTCTGAGCCTTCTAGGCTTTTCATCTAACCGCTCCCTTCACGTGATGCCCGTACGAAATTTGCTCGTGAGCGCATGATGGGTATACTTCAGTAGGGAACAGATTCGCGTAGAACAGATTCGCGTAGGTATGCCAGAGCGGTACAAGGTCCAATCAAATGCTGATGGATGGGGTAGTGGAAATGATGGACTGCCCATTCGACACGTATATAGAATAGCAGCAGAAGATATGGAACAGGAATGGACACGGACTGGGCTACATGACAAAATAGGCGATATCTATTCAGCTTCTCCTCAAATAATCGTTTGAACCATCTTGGAAGGATGGGTGCCAGCTGGCAAGGTTATTAATATGTCAGCTTGCACGCATGCACAATGTCCAGGGAGGGACTTGAGTACGCACTTCTGACGCTGTTCATGACCTCTTGCACCTTTTCGAGTCCAGGTACATCCGTGACTGGAAGCGGTCTGAACTGGCCTGACTCCAGGAACTGTGTCAAATCCTTGCACTGCTGTCTTCTGATCTTCTGATCTTCGTCGGAATAATACTCGCTGTACTTAGGCAAGTTGTTCTCCTCAATGTCGATGACGATCTTGGTGTCGACGTTATCGTTCACTGATTTCGGAGCAGGCCAGAGCATAAGCACCAATTGACCAGGCTTGCCTTCATCGGCGGTAGGGAAGCATTTCTGGCATAACTCGGTACTGCCCTCTTTAGTGATGCAGTCGATTCCGAATGCCAAGGTGCTGGACGTAACCTGTTTGATCTTGCTCGAGACGTCCACATCCTGGGTAGCATGAATCGACAGCCGTCTACACTGTCAGGATTATGTAGTGCTGTCAATACCAGATCCCGGATCTCAAACGCTTACACGATAGTCAAAGACGACATCTACACCGTATGACTTGAGAATGTCATGCTTATTTGGTGAGGCGGTAGCCACTACTTTAAAGCCATAGATCTTGGCGAGCTGGACTGCCACCCTAATTTAGCATAGAAGCGAATTTAGCCCTCAGCGCCATGGGGGGTCAACTAGCTAGTCATTGCTCACAACCCCACCGCCGTGGAGGCGCTCCAGACGAGCATCCACTGGCCTTCACCAGGTCGTGGACCCTTCAAGTTACCTAGGGGTGGCAGGCCGAGCTTGATGAAAGCAGAAAAGATGGTCCCGACAGGGATGGGCAGACTAGCGCCTCCAGCAGCCGGAACTGAAGGAGGGAGGACAATCATATATCCTGACTTGTTCGGATTGAGGAGTACATAGTCTGCCCACGCCCCGCTGGCCATATTCGAGAATGCGACTGTCTTGCCGATATAGCTTTCGTCGACGCCTGGTCCAGCCTTTTCAACGATACCAGCGGCATCGCTGCCCATTCGAGCACCTATGCGACCGTGCATGATTGGTAGGTTGTCCCTATATTTTGAAGTAAGCGTCATACAGTCAGCATCAGAACCAGCACGGTCTGCTACTCTGAGTGGCGATGAAGCTACTTACGCAATGTCTGCAAGGTAGGTTGTTAGCTTTGGGTATCGCGTACGCCTAGCAGTCAGGAGGCTACTTACTGTGACCGATAACCTGTACTTTGATGAGAAGCTCGCCCTCCCCGGGCTCACCAGGCAGAGGTACATCCTCTACCTGCACGCTCTGATCTGACTGAAGCACAACAGCTCTCATTATGACTTACAATTGGGGGAGTGTGTAGCGTGCGGGAAAGATAAAGTAGAAGCAGGAGAGTGTCGCGACTGCTGCTGTCTCCTCTCGGGCTCCGTCGGAGCTATGTGCATCCTCCCTTTCGCCGGAGCTATTCTTGAGGATGTTATCGCCGATGAGGACCACTATCGACGACCAGGCATACCAGTTTGCAGATGCGATGGCGGACGAGCTTTGCAACGCATGCTATATGTTGTGAGAGGGGCTGAAGCATGTATATCGGGAATTATAGCATAGTTTAGCATTACGTCTTTCAGCGGAACATGATGGTGCACGCGCTTGCAGATGCCATTCACGCATTTCTACCTAGACAAGATCATAAAGCAGCGTATTGATACGCGGCCGGCGCCCATCACCAACAGACACCAGCCTCCTCGTCAATGATAGCACACTAGCACCATGACTCCAACCGCGCATCGGTCGCTGATTGCCTAACTCCAGCATGTAGCAACTCCCTCGTCCGCAGTTTGCAATCAAATGAAGGTCGTATTGGAGAGCTCGTGCCACTGGGGCCACGGTGTACTGCAGTAAGTCTTCATTGCGCTTCTCTTGTCTGGTCGGAATGTTATCACAGTCGTGTGAATCAGTCGTGTTCCGGTTGGTGAGAGATCAAGCTGAAGCTCGCTGCAATTCGGGCCTTTTCACCTTCGTTCTCTGCCTTTTGATCTTGACTCAACCCAGCAGAACCTGAGCGAGTCGCACTTTCAGCAGTAACAATGACTTCAGAGCTATGTCCTCGTGAGTGCCGGCGCACTGCTCCCCGAGCTAGACGAGTTGTGAGCTGACCTCCGTCTCGTCATTGCGACTCGATCCTGTGCTGGTGCAGCATACGCGCCTTTCTTCGGCTTCGCGGGAGTAGCCTCAGCAGTGAGTACATGAGTGATACCATCCTAATATAGAATTTACATTGACATGTCTCGCATTCAACAGATGATCTTCAGCAGTATGTTCTCAGCTTTTACGATCGTTCCTGTCATACATATCAAGGATGCAGGGCTAGCTATCCAATGAACAAGAACAGCAAGCTGACACTAGAGTTGCATTTGTTCGGTGGTACTCCTCAACAGCTGTAGGAGCGGCGTATGGAACAGCGAAAGCAGGAATCGGCATCACAGGCATGGGTACACAACGGCCGGACTTGATCATGAAGGTGCGGTTCACATCATCGCGCCGTGCTATAGTAGCATCAGCTGATACAGACACACTTTACAGTCCCTCATCCCGGTAGTGTAGGCGCCAGGCCAGTCTTGCTGGTATTTCACGCCCTGACGTGACCTGTACCTTGCAGCATGGCCGGTATCATCGCCGTCTATGGACTAGTCGTATCAGTCTTAATAGTGGGCAAGCGTAAGTGGCTCACGCCTACAGCAGGAACGCGAAGTCCACATTCTTACTGATAAGAACGCGGCATGCAGTGAACCCGGGCGACGACTATCCGCTTTCTAGGTAAGTTCGCCACTCGCCAAGCATGCCAGGACTTCTCCTTCCCTACCGCAAGCAAGGGAGACGAGAGCTCACTGCTGACGCATCTCCATTATTCAAATAGCGGCTTTATCCATCTAGGAGCAGGTCTCTCCTGTGGCTTAACGGGTCTAGCGGCAGGACACGCCATCGGTATTATCGGCGATGCGTGTGCGCGAGCCTATCTCCAGCAATCAAGAGTCTTCGTAGCAATGGTCCTCATGCTCATTTTTGGTGAAGTCATTGGTCTATACGGACTTATTGTAGCTCTCATTATGAATACAAAGGCCACGACTGGGCCGTGCTAGCTTCTTCTCACTCTTCAGCACTGTTCTTACCCTAGTCTTCAGCCGTGATTCAGCATGCAAGCAGCATGCGCAATGTAGAAGTGACCCGTCTTGATGATTTACACTGAAACAGAGCCCTGCGAGCGATTGTTCCATAGACTTAGCCCAAACGCAAGAACTCGCAGGGATCTGACTTCTCTGATGTTACAACATGTAAGCTGCGCAAGCTCTTCGCAAACGCCGCATGGAACTTGTACAAGAACCTCTGCCAAACCTACTATTCGTCTACTTCGACGGTCGCTGCTTGACTTCCTCCTCCTACAAGAAGCGCATATAATCAGTTCGAGCCTTCGTCCGCTAGGATATATGCGGAAGCCTCACCTTCAGCTGA
>Ga0073774_1000336_pt1 | contig 12128 bp, 16 predicted proteins | sample InSIn5gowninarea_FD_77487 | JGI IMG/M metagenome (GOLD analysis project Ga0073774, IMG submission 77487) | Clean room microbial communities from NASA Spacecraft Assembly Facility at Jet Propulsion Laboratory, Pasadena, California, USA -... ... | reverse complement strand
TTTATTTTTTAAAATTTTTTATTGTTTTTTGTTTGTATTTTAGCCCCTCTTTTTTCCTAGTAAGTATAACGTAAAAAAGGAGGATTTCTTATGCATGGAACTTTGTCCAAATGTGATGAATTTGTTATTAAAGTTTTGCAGGAAGAAGAGAATTTGAATAAAAAAGTAAAGTTATTAGTTGAAGTAAAGAAAGAGGAAGTAGTAGGTGCTAGAAATTTTTTAGTAAGTTGCGGCTGTGATGTAAAAATGCACTTTAGTGCGATTAATACTTATCTAATTGAAACAGACTTCAATACATTAACCGACCTAATTAATAGCCATTCTATTGTGAGGATTAGTTATGATAGAGAAGTTTGGACCCTTTTAGATGTAGCAGTAAAATCCATTGGAGTACAAAGAGATTTAGTCAATAATCTTACAGAACATACTGGATCTGGTGTAACAGTAGGAATTTTAGATACTGGGGTTTACCCTCACAAAGATTTAATAACTCCAAAAAACAGAGTTATCGCATTTAAAGATTTTATTGATGGAAAAAAAGAACCGTACGATGATAATGGACATGGAACTCATGTTGCAGGATGTGCACTTGGGAATGGATATTCAAGTGATGGAAAATACCAAGGAACTGCACCGAAGGCAAATTTAGTAGCGGCTAAAGTCCTTGATTCCATGGGAAGAGGAAATGTATCGAACATAATTTCTGGAGTTCAATGGATGATAGACAATAAAGAGAAGTACAATATTAGGATTATTTCACTATCATTAGGATCATCCGCACTTAAGTCATATAAAGAAGATCCGCTTTGCTTAATTTTAGAAAAAGCTTGGGATTTAGGAATTACTGTATTTGTAGCAGCAGGCAATAGTGGACCAAGCAAAAATACAATAGGAAGCCCAGCAGTTCATCCTAAATTAATTGCAGTAGGTGCAATTGACGATAAAAATACAATTGATAATACTGATGATCATGTCGCGGACTTCTCGAGTAGAGGGCCAACAATTTTTGGGGGAGATAAACCAGATATTGTTGCTCCTGGGACTAATATTATTGCCTTGCGTGCTCCAAACTCCTATACAGATAGAATGAAACCAGATTTCCGTATCGGTGACCAATATTTTACGTTATCTGGCACTTCTATGGCTACTCCTATAGCTGCAGGAATGGCCGCGTTGCTTCTTGAGCAAAAAAATGATTTGAAACCAGATGAAATTAAACACCTAATGATGGAAGGTGCTTTAAATATAGATGAAGATAAATATGCTTATGGGAAAGGTTTAATAAATTATATCAAATCACTAAAATTGCTTGGTGGAGATAAAGAAAAACCTAATACTGGTACTGTACCTGGTGAAACTTCCTTATTAATAAATTGGGGCTCTGATATTCCTAAACTTTTTGAAAAAGAGATTAGAGAATTAAAGAATAGTATTTTTATTGCTACCCCAGTAATAACGGATGTAAGTTTAATTAAATTACTATGTGAAGCTAGTTTGAAGAAAATATCGGTAAATATTGCCCTAGATTTGAATATTAAAGTAAATCAGCAAATAGCTCAATATTTTTCTAAGTATGGAGTTAAAGTCTTTCAATTAGGTAAATCATCGTCATCTGATTTGCAAGGTGATACTTCATTTGCAATTGTTGATAACAGAAAAGTTTTGCTTTCTAGTTCAGCATGGAGATATTTATCCTATTCTGGGCAGAGAGAATTTGTAATAAATCTGGAGGATAGAAGCTTGGTTTTATATTTCATGGATCTTTTCAAACAATTAAAGGGAAATAATGTTTATACCTTTTAATCAGTCATCCGTTATACCTTAAGAGCATGTTCAATATTTAAGTAAATTGCTTTTTTCTTTAAAATTTATCCAATCTATGGAAGAGAAAAATACAAAGTAACTACGAAAGAAAACATTCACAACGAGTTATACGAATTTAATCCACAATTTAACAGTAAGTCACCCTGGTGAGTCTATACGTACGTTTAGACAAGTGAGCTTTCACTATATCTTTAATGGATATAAATTCAAGAAGAATAATAGATCCTGATATAAGTAAAATGATATACAAAGCTCTAAATGAGGTTTGAAGGAAGAATTTGATAGAAATAAATCCAACCCCAGGGTGTACTTATCGCCAATTGCAATTTATATAATCAGGCGTAATAACATTTCCTTTTCTGGGTCAATCTGGATATTGTTTTTCGCAGTAATACAAGAAAGAGTATCTTTGAATATATTTTAAGTATTTATATCTACAAAAGGTTTGATACAGCAAACAATTACATCCTCTTATAGCCTATGAAATGAATATTATGAGATTTTGAGTTAACTCTGAACTTTTATGAACTCACTAGTAACAGTGTGTTAGGGAGTAAAAATAATTCAAATTATATTTTGTCTTGACGTATTTTCTTACGAAGTTAAATGTTTTTAATTAAATATTTTGGGGGAACTTTGGATGTTTAAAAAAGTAAATGAAATAAGCGATATTTTGAATGGGTTAACAAATGAAATAAATAAGAATCCTATTTATATTGCAGGGATTAATGAAATTTACCAATTTGATTTTCAAGATATCGAAGAAGTTTTTAATATGCAATTAAAAAATAGGACTGCTAAGATTTCACATGGTGAAAATAAGGAAAGTGATTGTACATTAATACTGACTACAGATTATTTTATTCAGTTACTACAAGGAGATTTAAGTGGAGTAACGGCAGTCATGTCAGGAAAAATAAAAGTTAAGGGTAATATAGGAAAAGTAATTAAAATGGAAAAGATTCTCCGAAGTTATAATTATCTCGACCATTAAATTATTTAATTAATAATATTAGATACTATGGGGTGATCTAATGAATGATCCAATTATTGCACAAGTTATTTTTCAAATGTTTATTTTGCTTTTAACTGCTAAGGTTTTAGGTATGATATGCAATAAAATTAATTTTCCGAAAGTGGTAGGAGAATTTTTAGCAGGAATTATATGGGGCCCTTCCTTTATAAAAACAATTTATCCTAAATTGAATTCTATAGTTTTTCCAACACAACATGAACAAACAATTAATACGGCTATGGGACTTATTACTTTGCTTGGTTTTTTAACAATGCTTACTTTGTCAGGAACCGAAATGATAAAAGTAGATAAAAGTGTTAATCAAAAAGCAATATTACATACAATTATTAACACTATTGTATCCTTCGTCTTTGGATTCGGTTTATTATTCTTAATACCTCATGACTTGCTGAGTAATGAGTCATCTCACTTTAATATAGGTTTCTTTTTATCTATTTGTTTAATGATGTCAGCTTTACCAATTATATCAAGAGTATTAAACGATTGGGATATAGCTTCAAAATGGAATGGGCAATTTCTAATAGTAACATCTATTTTTGTTGACGTCTTGGGTTGGATAATTCTATCAATTGGTATTGTTATAGTAACATCTACGTATTCAAATTCTAATTTGATATCTGTTTTATTAAATCTAGGATTAATGATCTTGGCTCTTTGTTTACTTATTGTAATTGGAAATAAAATAACTAATAAAATTAACTCAAAAAAATTAGATTTTCTTTTTTGGCCATTGTTTCTAGGCTTCATTGTCTATACTTATTACATTGCAAATATTAACTTATACATCGGAGGTTTAATATTTGGTTTAATAGCAGCTAAAATACCTAAATATAGAATGCATTTAAAAAGAAGCTTGGAAGGATTCTCGACAGAAGTTTTTGTTCCACTTTTCTTTGCTACAGTAGGATACCATGCTAATGTATTAATTTTTAAAAACATAGAAATTACTTTATTCACATTAATTTTTTTATTGGTTGGATTAGTTGGCAAGCTTATCCCTACTTTGATTTTAAAAGTAAGTAAAGTTAAATCATCTTGGAGAGAGTTTTGGATGATCACTTTGTGCCTTAATGCTAGAGGTGGAATGGAAATTTTTGTAGCGGTAACGGGAATATCTTTAGGCGTATTTAACACAAATATGTATACTGTATTAGTTACTTCAGCAGTACTGACATCAGTATTATGCCCAATAGTGATGCGTTGGTATATGAATGAATCAGGTCAGTTTAAGAAAATGGGAAAAAATAATTTACAAACAACAATTTAAATACGATATGTATATTAAATTAACAGATTTTTAGGTTTGAACATTTCTCATTGTAGGAATACACCAATAATACGCGAAAAACATTTGCTGTGGGAATAATTCAACATGAAAAAGCAAAAATTCCCTCGCCAACAATGCTATACTTATACAGTGAGAGATAAACAATGACCAGGAGGATGTGTTTCATGAAATCTAGTTCTTGGAAATTCAATATTTAACGATAAGACTTCTGTATTGGACACTTGCATCCCTTATTTGTCGTAAAATTAGTTAACTCTCAAAACCTTTATCTAACAGAAACATTAGGGGCCTCCGCCAACAAATTTGAAATATTGGTGGAACCCCTTCTAAATTTGAATTTAAATTTAGAATACACGTTATGACATTTTTTCAACATTATTAATGTGACGTTTAAATTCCCCCGTAACGAGTATAAGCCTCTCTAACAAAACTGGTTGTTTCATAATAAATCCCCCATATATACGAATTTTTATTTCCTCATTTTTAAAAATAAAAAAAGAAGCGAATAGGGTAATTACTCCTAATCGCTCCATATGCTAGGCTAAGGACATTGGCGCGCCTGAAACTTGTCCTTTAATCGCCACTCCAACTGAGTTAGTATTTAACCTTTGCTCAGCTTGATCTAAGATACTATGTATTTGATTTTCATAATAAAGTACCTCACTCCTCGATACAGATTCAAGCATTTGTTGCTTTAATTGCTCAATCTGAATATCTTCTTCTTCCGTTAGAAATGGCTTAAGTTTCATTTCATAGGACCCTCTCTTTCATTTCCGTTATATGTATCCTTCCCTAAAAGGAAGGGAAGAATAGACCTACTATAACCGTTTGTTAATTCGGTCTAAACTTTCACTCTTCTGTTTCTCAGTAGTCAATTCTCGTTGTAAAAGTACATTTTCTGCACTCATACCTGCTAAAATTGAAATACCAATTAACTGTCTTAAATCCTCTGGGTTAGGCACTAAGTAGGTAACAGCAAAAATTGCCGCAGCCCCTCCAATTAAGAAGTCACTGATAAATCCTAAATAAATCCCACGAGGTTTTAATCTCTTTTTCGGAAATACTAATACCTTGCCATTCCTCACTAAATGAGAAATGATTCCAGTAATACCTCCTACTAATCCTGCTGTTAACAACGTCATTAACATAAACAAACATCCCCTTTCGCAATTTTAAAGTCATTTCAAACAATAAAAAAAGCGAACACTGGGACGATCTGATAAACACACAATATATCTAAAAATAGACATACGTATAGTGTGATTACACATCGAACCAAAGTTCGCTATTGTTTATTAAGTCACCGCTAACCTACATAGAGGTTGCCAATAAAACAAAAATAAAATAATTATGACTTAATTATACCTATTTTCAATTGTAAAATAAACTACTATTTTCACTTATCTTCAGGTGTTCGGATGATAAGATTAATAGGATCAATGTCCGGTCTTGAACTAGCGTTAACTGTCTCAGAAAAAAATGTGCTACCCAATCCTAAACTTATAAGAACTACTAGCCCTAATATTTTCTTTTTTATTTTTACCGGTTCATCTCCTCTTGGTTTATTAATTCTTTATGATAATTTACTGCTGCATCTTTATACTTTCGATTTTGGAAGTAGAAATCTCCTGCTTTTCGATACAATCCAACTAATTCTTGTCTGTTTTCATTCTCTTCAAAATAAGTTATTACATTTTCTAACTTTTCGATAAATGTCAATTTATCTCCCATTTTATATAATATCTCAGCATTTTGTAGCTCGAATCTATATAAGTCATCTTCACTACTTATATGTTTAAGGGCTGTTTTCGCTATTTCATTAGCCCTTTCTATATCATTTAGTAACAAATAACACTCTATTATCCCTAAATAAGAGCTGAGTATACCTGAACTCTTTGTCTCTTTTCGAAAAGAAATAGAGGCATAAAAATATTCTATTGCTTCAAAATATTTCTTAGCCTTTTTTGCTAAAAGACCTTTATTATGTATTATTCTTTGCTTAAGTGTTATAAGTTCTTTTAATTCTGCTATTTCAAGAGATTTATCTAAATACTTCTTTGCATCTTTTAAGTCTCCATTTTCCCAATAGATAACTCCCACAAAATTATAAATTTCACTTATTTTAGTCCAATTATGATTTTCAATATGAAGCTCTAAAGATTTCTTTGCATAATATAATGATTCATTATAACGTCTTAATTCATTACTGATCAAAGCCATGTTGTAAAACGCATTTGGTCTAAAATCACTAGAAGGTGGTAATTCCTCAATAAGCTTTTCAAAGTATTTTAAACTACTTGTTAAATTTTTTTTGTAATAATGATAAATTCCCCAAAAATATACAAAAGCAAGTCTTCCATTAAAAGGGAGTTTTGCACATTCACCCTCTTTAATATATTGGCTTATATAGTTTTCATATAAGGATGTAGCCTTTTTATAATCACCTTTTTCAAACAAGTAGATACAGTAAATGACCTTAAATAAAACTTCATGATATACAGAAGAATATCGGTATTTATCTTTATAAAGTTCTTCTAATAGTTCTGTGACCTTCGTTGGTTCGTTAGCTGCTAGTAAATATAGATTTTCTATTTCCTCTCTAACTTCTTGAGAAGCGATATCATGATTTACTAAATATTCTCTTGGTACATGAAGTCTTTCAGCTAACTTTGCTAACATTTCTGCGTTTGGCTCAAATTTATTCGCCTCAATATTGCTTAAATAGGGTACTGACATTATTCCTTCTGATAATTCTTTTAATGTTAATCCTTTTTCTTTTCGTAATAATTTGAGTCTAGTTCCAATAAATTTCATTTTTACCCTTCACATACCTTACATCACTTTTTTTGTAAAAAATAATTACCTATTATTTCTATTATATAGGACTATTCTCCTCTTTTTTAAGTAGTTTTATTAAAATTTGTAAAATTATGTGAGTTAATAAAAAAACACTCCCGAGGAGTGTTTACTTATGGTAAATATATTATTTGCCAGCTACTTTATCTAATAACTCATTTATTTTATTTTCATAATACAGTACTTCTTTACTATTGGTAGCTTCCCGTAGGTGCACGATTAATAACTCATATTCATCTCTATCCTCTTTAGACATGGAGATTTTCGAAACAGGGCCTACGTCTTCTATCCGATCAAGTAATTCATGTATTTGTTTGGAGTAATATTCCACTTCATCAGGAGATGTAGCAGCAAGCATTTTGTCATTAAGTTCCTTAAATACTTTTCTTTGTTCCTCGGTGAATTTCATATCGAGCACCTCCTAGTCTTTATTAAATTCTACCACTATTTTCAATATATTTGAAGGTGAATTACCCTTCTATGCCCCTTTACCTAAAGAGATTTCTTCAAATATTTCATTCGTGATTTTATCTAAGAGTATGTAGCTGTAAAGAGAATAGATTGACTCATACTGTTTTCTTTTTACATTTAATATCCATATATCGTCTATATCCCATTTGCTACAAGTTAATTTCTTTTGCATAGTTATTTTACAATCATATGATTCAAATGATGAAGGGGAAAATAAACACGAGATTATCATTACAGTAGCTTGTTTCTTTTTATTAGTGTAATAGGATTGGATTTGTGGGTTCATAATCATGTCAGGATACCTCATTTCATAGTAAAAGTATTACTACGTTATATGATGGTTTACCTAGTTGTATGACAATAACCTAGAATATGTTAATGCTTTTCGTTATAGAGATAAATACGCAACTTCTACTGTTTATCCTAGGTAGTTCATTTTATGCGGGTAATATTTCGAAAAATAACAAGTAATGCTAACAGCATTTGATAAAAAAACTTGCATTTTTTAAGGTAATACCGTCGGGATTTTGGGTTCATATTTAAATTATTTCCCGCATATCTGTTGTAATGGGATATACATCAGTTTACTGGTTTTCCATTGCAAAACTCTTTCCTACAAAATTCAAAGTTTATCTAAAATATTTTTTACCACATTTTTAGTTGTTCCCCTTTGATACTCAATTAAAAAGTCTACGAGGATTAACTCTAACAATGATTCAAGTTGAAATGTATGTGTAGGGTATAGATTTGTTAAATCTGATAGTACAACTTCCCCTCTCAAAGCATCCCTTCTCTCCAATCGAACTTTCACATCGACTAGCCCTTCGCCTTCTTCAATATAAATACCTTCTTTATGCTGGATCTCCACTTTATTTTGGTTCCTTACCAATAATCTTTTATACAAAGAGTCAAAGTTTTCCTCTTTTCTAACAGCTGTTAGAAAATCTTCAAATAAGGTACACACCAGGTCCGAAAAATGAAATTTTTTCTCTAACTCTCCTATTACTGTAATATCCTCACACAAGACATTTGCTCTTACGATAAAATGAGAAGGAATTTTGATCGTTAAGTACACATGCTTTGTGCTTAGTAACATATGAAAAGCCTTTTCTAAGAAAGTCTTATTCTCCAGTTTCGCCAATTCTTCTTGAATTAAATCTAATCGACTATATGTTCTTGGCATATTCATATACTAATCTCCCTTTGATCTTTAAGAATATTTATAAGAATTCGATGCGCGGCCTTCCGTACACTACAATTCCAATCGGCAGATAAATGTACAAGTTTTTCATACACTGGTGGTTCCAATTTTACATGAACAAATTCAAAGTCCTTAGAATAATAAGTCCTTGGCGCATATTGGATAAACTCCTTCGATACACCTTCTTTCACTAATTTACTGGCATATTGGGTAATACTTAAATTCTCACAAAACCCCAATATCCTTAGTGCTTTCTTTTGTTCTAATGATACCGATACCTTTATATCTGTTTTAGCGTCATTTCTTTTCTTTCTCTTCCTCTCAGACTCGAAAACTACTGATTTTGAAAACATAGGATTTAGATTACTCATCATAACTCCCCCCTAAAACCTGATTTGAATGACTCCCTCTCTGTTACTTCGGTAAACAGGTAAGCTCTCACGCCTACTTTCCTTTTCAATAAGTCCTTTTATAAATTTTGAAAAATTCTCTTTGCTGGAAGCATATTCAAACAACTTCTGTTCATCAGGATTTGCAAGATTAAATTTTATGCTTTTGATTTTCTTCATATAAAATAACCCCTTTGTTTTCCCTTTACGATACATTCTTATGAGGTTGTTTAAGCTAATATGCCTGATTTCAGTCCTAAATTTCGGGCCTGTTTTCCGAACAAAAATAGACTCCCCTCTTAAAAAAAGAAGGAAGTCTATTTCATTTAAAAGAATATATATATTAATTAACCAAGTTTACGGCCATCACGTATATCATCACGGATCTTATCTGAATTTGATTTTTTAAAGCGCACCACGTTAAAACCCCTTTCGCTCGCTGCTTGTTAAATCATTCTGTACTAATTTAGGAGGTTTTAAACCTATGACTAATGAGGAAAAAGTAACATATACCATAACTGTCAATAAGCAAGCTGCACAAGAAATCGAACAATTGGTCAATTATCTTAATGTAGAATCTAAATATGAATTAAACGAGGACAGTATTATTACTTCAGAAGACATAATAAAAGCGGGTTTGTATAAATACTTAACAATCTATAATGCTTCTAAAAATGTAAAATCAATAGCGGGATACTTAGCCAATCCAGGTAGGGACTTCACATTAAAAAAATAGATTTAATGAGGTCAGGGAACAGAGGAAAATGTCTCAAGCCGAAATCCTACGAGAAACTGGTATAGCGAAATCTAATCTATCCGCGATTTTAAAAAATAATCATCAACCCAGCTTAGATAATTTTTTTAAAATATGGTTTGTTTTAGGTTGTCCCCCATTAGAAGAAGTATTGTATTTAGAAAAAAATAACGAAAATATAAAAAAGAGATAGTTAGTTTTTCCTAACCATCCCTCTTAAAATATTTTGACTTATTTCTTTTTTCTTCCAAATCTAATACATGATTTACATTTAATAATTACAAGCAACTCATCATTGTGGGTCTATTAACAAAAGCGCCCGTTTAGCATAAAAATAATTTTACACCGTTTTGATTTATCGCCTTTGTTGCACTAAAACATTTAATATATTTGACCTACGGTCTACTTCCTCCAAAGTCGTCTTTTAGACAAGTTGGTAGAAAAATCGCTAATATGACGAAACCCCTTATTTTAACAACTATCCAGGCGTGGGAAATTATGTAAAATATTCATTAAATATAACGAGAGCCTAAAATAAATTTTAGGCTCTCGTTATAATCAATTTAAAGCTTCCGTTACGAATTGGAACATAAAGTTATTCATCTTCGGCCCGCCATTATATAGTGGATTACCACGTAGATCTGTATAACCACTACTATGTATGCCTACAATTTGATTGTTTGTATTTAAGAAGGCAGAACCTGACTGACCTGGCGCTGTATCAATTGTATAGTATGCAATTGAACCATCTTCATTTGTAACATTTCCACGCATCCCGTATTGATCAATAGATTCTCCTCTATTAATCAAATCACCTGGATAACCAAATATGCCGATGTTTTGATTAAGAAGATTATTTACCTGTCTAATCCCTGTAAATCCTGCTCGTTCCCCTGCATTGCTACTAAGAACAAGAACAGCAAAATCTTCAGATATTGAACCTGTATTAATCCAATTTGAGGTTACAAAATAGTCTATTACACTATAAGCACCAAACCATGCTGTGCTTTCGCTTACCCCAGGATAAACTGTTGCCCTTGTTATGCCTTTTTGTGTTTTAGGATCCACAACACAATGCCCATTTGTCAGAACCCTATCTCTTCCTATTAAAGTTCCAGTACAAGTCCCTCTACTTCCATCTGCCCATTCTAATACAATATAGGAAATTGCGCTAAAGGGGAAGACTGCTGTGTCTTCTACTCTGTTTCTTCCATCTGCACCAATTACAACATTAGGCGTTATTTTATTGTAAGTAAGATCTTTGTTCAGTTTTGGTGGCATTAGTTCCACATAATTCTCTTTTAATAAATCCCCAACAAAAATAGGATTAAGTTCTCCTGTTCCAATAAAACTCTCTGTTTCATTATTTAAATTAATGCTATTTTTGCTGTAATCACCATATTTAATTACTTCCCCTTTTGAATTTACTATATCGTAGGGGTGTGAAGACTCTTTCGGATTGAAATTAAAATCTCCTAATGGTTCTTCCGCAAAAACACTAATTGGAACTAATAAAAAGATAAGTAAAAAGACAAATTGAAAAATATTTTTTTTCATTCTATTCCTCTCCCTTAATCTTAATAAAATATCTATATATATATTATATTGGAAAAAATGGGAAAAATAAACTATTTTTAGTGACTAATAGATAGATTTTTTTCCAAGTAACCTCTATTAAAACTTTAATCTACTTTTTCAATTTTGGTTACTTTGATTTGAGCTGGATACGATTCTAAGATTTCTTCATACCAAATGGACACCTTATCTCCACTTTTGATTCCTTTTGTTGTTAGCTTTAATTCAACATTGATTAACTTTGAAATTCCTTTAAACTTTTTCGAGAACATGATATCTTCATCGGAAAAGTTTTCTAAATCAGAAGTTTTAATATCCTCTCCTTTAACAAAATATATGATTCCTTTATGAAAGACGACATAACCAACATCGCTCGGTTCTTTTCCTTTGGTTGAAATATAGCTACTAATTTCACTTACAAGCAATATCCCCATTAGAATAAACAATAAGATTCCAAGTTTAATAATTGGTTTTGGTACTTTATTTATCAAAAACAACACCACCTAATAACTTTATTTTACTCTTAAGTCCTAAACACTCTTTATCCTCTACTATGTTTTTTCAACGGTATTAGTATTTTTGATTAGCGATTTATTCAGTTGCCACCGATTATCAAGGATAAGGCGGAAGTAGTAACAGGACTCGTAAAGGGACGTTATATATCTGGATTGAAATGACAAACTTTTATGTACTTCTGTAACTCTCTGGTGCTGCTTTGCGAATAAATGAACATG
>Ga0073774_1000335_pt1 | contig 12136 bp, 6 predicted proteins | sample InSIn5gowninarea_FD_77487 | JGI IMG/M metagenome (GOLD analysis project Ga0073774, IMG submission 77487) | Clean room microbial communities from NASA Spacecraft Assembly Facility at Jet Propulsion Laboratory, Pasadena, California, USA -... ... | reverse complement strand
TGCGCTTCGGCATACGGTGGCTTTCCCAGGCCCATTCCTGTAGTCGCCAGCCTCTTGATCAGCTTCAGACTCTCGGAAAGCAAAGTATCGCGGAACTTGCGTTGCTGCTTCGGGCCATCCGCAGGATCGTGTACTTTCTTGGCGGCTTCGATGAGATACTTTGCATAAGCGAATTGTGCTTCCGGATCCGGATCGCTTTTCATCCGCTGCCTGTACTCTGCGACAAAAGATTTGTTGAACGGCAGAGTTTGCTGTGGGACGGCAGAGTCTTTGGATTTGCGACGCGGGTTAGTGGAGGCCATGCCGGCGAGAGGGTTGGAGTTGGTGGACATCATTGAGAGCTGGGTGCCTTGGCGTGAGAGGAGAGTGGGACGGCCAGCGCCAGCAGGGGTTCCGGGAGGGATCATGGGCATCATTCCGGGTGCACCAGCAGCGGCACCGTAAGGATCGGCTCCGGGTGGGAAGCCTGGTGCTGCACCGTCGGGGAAGCCTAGGTAACCGGATGCTGCGGCAAAGTATGGATTCGACTCGTACGCAGAGGGGCCGCCAGCTGAAGGATAGGGCGCATGACCACCTTGGGCGGAGAAAGGATAGCCGGCGGAAGCGTGGTGGAGGGCCTGTGGCTGGAAACCAGGGTATTGAGCACCGCCATTCTGTGAGTAGTATCCTGCAGCAGCGGCCGCAGCGGCAGCATTGGGATCCCAAGGCATCTGCGAGCTATCTCCAGCGCCAGGGATGTGTCCATCCATTGAGCCAGCAGCGTATTGTGCTGGAGCTGGATACTCGCCTGGGGCGGAATGCTGACGGACACCTGCTCCGTAGTGACCTGCATGCTGAGAAGGAGGATTCCAGTCGGGGGCTGCAACTCCAGCGCCGCCTCCAGTCTGACCGGCGTGATAAGCGCTACTACCTCCGCCATGATGACTCGAGTGATCGTTTTGAGAAGGGGCAGATGCCGACGACGATGAAGTAGCATTGGGGTCCAGATCGGCCGCAGCTTGTTCGACCTGATCGGCGATCGCAGCCAACGAGTTCTCAGGTTGCACCTCTGCTGCCGATTGATGGATCTCTTGGGTGGCATACATAACATTGGCTCGCACCGAGGCAGCGCTAGCGACGCCCTTTGTAGACGCTGCATCCGTGGAAGGGTGGTAACCAACAGCAGGCGATTTGCTCCGTTGCGGCCCAAGCTTTGGTGTGCCATAGATGTTCATGTTGGCAAATGAATCGCCGAGGTCTGCGAGCGGCGGGGCTCTTGCAGAAGGGTCTGTAGCGGCGGACCCAAGAGCAGGCATAGAGATGTTGGACTGGGCGTACATGTTGGAAGAGATAGCAGGAGCCGGTGCGTTGTTGGGGTAAGCAGCGGCCGAGGCAGGATCTAACGCGGCAGAATGGGCATGCTCCGGATAGTTGCTACTGGTTTGACGTGGTGGACGGTACGCGGCTGTGGGAGGAGATGGATGGTGATGCTGCTGGTAGTGGTGGTATTGCGCGTATTGAGGTGGGTATGCTTGCTGCTGATGAGAAGGGAGGTTGGCAGTAGTCGCAGAAGAATAGTAGGATTGCGAGCCGGAAGAGTCGACACTTCCACCGCCGCGTGAAAGAGCAGCGTTGGAGCTGGAAGTTGAAGAGGAGCTAGGTCCAGGAGCGTTGGACGAGGCGGTGGAGTTCTGATGATGAAGTTGTGTTCCAGATGGTTGATACTGCTGCTGCTGCTGTTGTTGTTGTTGTTGTTGTTGTTGATAGTAACGCTGTTGCTGTTGTTGTGGGTTGGAGTCAAGATAGTCGTAGTTGGAGGCATATGCCGCCGAGAGCGACTCGTGAGACTCTGCTGTAGGCATGGCCATTATGATCTTACACACAGCTGCACGAATGCCAGCGCGCTTGTGGTGTGTGTGCGTGATAGGGGAGGGGCGGTTGTCCCAACTAACTCTTGCAGACTGCAGCGAACCGTGTAGGGGTGGGAATCTTCTGCGAGAGTCTAGACACAGGAAGTGGGAGTGCTGTATGGGTGAAGCGGCGGCTTGTGCTTAGAGGAGCACAGACCTCGACATTTGCGTATCCGTACCTTCCGGGCGAGCTCTTGATACTGGAAGTCCGTGAGTCCAGCAGCGGTGGTGTAATCTTCCCGTACGGAGGCCACTGGCAGATGATGTTGGCTGAAGGGAGCCGAGATGATAGCTGGATCGATGGTGATGATGTCGGTGAGTGCGTGCTATGTCCACTCGCTATAGTCACAAGAGGAAGTGCTGGCGGTGGCACTTTTGTGATTGTCACAAGTGAGTGTGATTCAGATGTCAAGTCAAATCGGAGTTTTGGACTCATCTAGTGCCTCTCTCTCTCACTGACACACACACACACACACACACACACTCTCTCTCTCTCTCTCTCTCTCTTTCTTTCTCACACACAGACGCGCTCAACTCTGGCCTTTCTCAGAAGTCACATCGAAGACCCCTTTTCTTGATTTGTTGATGGTGAAGGTCTCACATCCATGTGCTTCAAAATTGAAGCTCCTAATTTGAGAGAGAGGGGCTGTGCAGCTCAGCAGCACAAATACGCAATCCTCCACAACTCAGCCCACATCGTTGCCTCAGCTCGGCTCATCGGTCATTTTGCATTGCCTGTCTGTTCCTGTGCCCTCGTGGAGCATCTACAGTATCTATTTCCGCCAAGCCTTTTCCTCGCTTCGCCGACTTCTATCGCATCTCCTCGTCCATCTGCCCAATTAATTATCCCATTTGCACGTTCTCACGACTTCCACTTCTACCACCATCTCTTCAAACAACGTTCGCTTTAGAGGATTACCCACGCGCACATACACATTTCTTCTCAAACGGAACCGATAGCAAACGAACATGGGCCTCTTGGATAAGCTAGCCAGCAAGGTCAGCAATGCGGGCGGTCGACCCAACTCGCAACAATACGGTGGCGGCGGAGGCTACGGTCAACAGCCTCCTTACCAGCAGCACAACTCATACGGAGGCGCTCCTGGTGGTGGCTACGGCCAGCAGCACTCTTCCTCCCCCTACCCTCCTGCAAACTCTTCTTCTCAACCACCTGTTTCCTCTTCCACATCAGAAAAGCCCAAGGACGACGACCGACCTTTGCCAGACGGATGGGTGAAGCAGTGGGACAACAATTACAACCGATACTTCTACGTTGACACCCGTGCTACACCTCCTCGTTCCATTTGGGTTCACCCTAATGACGAACACAGCTCTTCCTCTGCTACCCCTGCTGCTGGTGGATACGCTCCACCTGCCGGTCCTCCTGGCGGTGACAACCGCGCATATGGTCAGCAGCCACAAGCATACGGTCAGCCACAGTACGGCGGTTACCCACAACAGGCTCCTTACGGTGGCGGATACGGTCAGCAGCCCATGTACGGTCAGCAGCCAATGATGGCACAGGGTAGCAGATTCGGCGGTATGGGAGGCGGTAAGGGAGGCGGCATGGGCGGTGGCCGCTTCGGTCGTGGAGGCGGTGGCGGTATGGGTATGGGTATGGCTGGTGGTGCAGCTCTCGGTCTCGGTGCCGGTATGCTCGGTGGTGCTCTTATCGCAGATGGCATGAACGATTCTTACCAAGACGGGTATCAAGACGGTGCCCAGGATGACTTTGGTGGAGGCGACGACTTTGGCGGCGGAGACTTCTGAGCTCGCAACTCAAATCAGGGCCTAAGCTGATCCTGCCTCGCCTTATTCCACACCGATGTGTACATACTCTCTTGCCTTCCTCCTTCCACAATCCGTTCCTGCCCCCTCTATATTGTTTCCGCTGTTGTACCAACACTTCATGTATATGCTCTAGTCCCCATGCTGTCATTCAATGCACTTGTCCGATATCGCCTTCGAGACAGTGTGAGACTCGGCTATGTAGGCACGATTCGCAGAGGGGCCGTGCGAACCGAGATGTTGGCCTTGGAGATTATCGGCTTTATTGTTAGGCTTCGCTAGTGAACAATAAAGAGCCATCGAAATGCGATCACGAATCGGCTGCCAAATTACGGATCCGAATTTGACAGGGCGCTGAGAAAGCTTCGGATTGGTAATGCACCTTCTCTCGCTACTTCACCACTATCTCGTCACTTCTTCTCACTCGCTTTGATCGCGACCACCTCATATTAGCCCTTCCTCTAGGTTCTCAGCAGCCGACTCGTCATTCCGACGCACAATTCCTTTGAAGACCACCGCTTTCCTTCACCCACTCGGATCTGATTTCACAAAATGTTTGCCAGTCGCACCAACCTCATGTCCCGCTCGCTCCGCCGCTTGGCCGCTACCCCAGCTCCCTCTCACGCACCCTCGTCAGCCACCTTTGCTGCACGATTGAAGAAGTCCACTAACATCACTGGTCTCGACGTCTCCACCAGCCCCTTGGCCGAGCTCCAGTCTCGTTACAGCAAGACTCTCTCGCTCCTCACCACTTTCCCTGAGTCTTCAGTTTACCGACAAGCAACTACCGCACTCACCCAGCAGAGACTCGACATTGTCAGCAAGGCAGCAAAAGAAGCTGACGCAGTGAAGAACAACGCAGACCAGCTTGAACAAGTCTACGAGAAGGCAGAGCAGGAGTTGGACGCAGGACAGTTGGAGCAGGTTCTCGAGCAGGCTGTGGCGGAGTACAGACTCGCTGCTAAGATGGTTGACTGGAAGGCGTAAGTACCGCCCCACTTCAAACGAAGAAGACAGCTGAATTCAAGTAGAAGAGCGACATACTGATACATGACTTCTTGCCTCCGTTCTTTGCGTTCGCGCTTCGATAACAGATGGGAGCCACTCGAGCACCCTCCTGCGCCAGGACAGTGGGCTTACTTCTCGATGGCTGAAGAGGCAGGTGAAGGTGGTGAAGACCAGAACGTCTCTGGTGGCAAGAACTAAGCTTGTCCCACCCACTCGACCCCTATAGCTCACGCACGCACATATATATAGCTCGCTCTCGGTTTTTGTGAATCACACATTCTCGGCACACACTCAAGTTTGTGATCGTTTGCATCTTCTCTTTTGCTTCTAGTTCGGGGAGAATTATGTCTCCCAACTTCCAACACCAAGACAGCGTTCCATGACCCACTTGCCCTGCACGCCCTTCCCATCCAGCCACTTGATCAATTTACTCAAGTCGCTCTTCCTCCCTCTCTCTGCGCCCCTCTCTACCTCTGGCCAATCAGTGATATCTTCGAATCCTGGAAAGGCTTTGGCGACGTCGGGTTCGGTGAGCTTTTCAGAGATCTTCTTGTGTGACGCTGGAATGTCGGACCAACTTGTTGTCTTGATTGTGGACCAGAATGAGTCCATGGCTAGACTTGCTGTTTGTAGGGTAGAAGGTGAAGAAGAGGAGGAGTTCGGTGGAAGTGGATATTCGATAACGATGAGACCAGGTTTACCAGCTAACAGGAAACCGGTGAGAGGTGGAGTGGAGGTGAGAGCAAGGTTGCAGATGTCTTGCCGTTTGGATTTGGTGCTTAGTGATGGTAGGTAGTACCATGTTCTGTGAACCCTTGTTGCTTTTGAGGTTTCGGCGTTGTCTGTTGCGTTTTGTACGCTTTCCGCTGTGCTGCTGTTCTCGTCAGGGGTAGCGAGGGGTACAGAGAGTAAGTACTCCGAAACGTCTTCAATAGCTCCCAAGACCTTGCCCACCGTATCCTCTTCCTCATCCTCGTTCCCTGCCTCCCCACTCTCGCCTTCCACCGTGCCGAGTATCGCATTCACCTCATCAACCCGCGCTCTGTCCAGCCAGGTCGGCGCATCTTTTGCACTGACCCACATTCTTACTCCCTGCTCCTTTCTCTTCCCTTCCGCTGCAGCACTTCTCCTCAACTTGAACACTACGTTGACTCCCACCGCCCTCGCTGCCTCTTGTGGATCAGCACGGACCTTCAACGCCAGTACAACTTGGTCTCCGATCGAGTCTTTGATCTTTTGCGCTTTGTCTGAGCCAAGCTCATCTATAGCAAGTTGCAGATAGTCTGCGAGAAGACGAATGGCCGCTTCGTCGGTAGGGGAGAGATGAAGCTCGTCCGTGCCAGACCACATTGCAGAGAGGAGTTCGATGGAGGAGAGGATTGAAGAGAGGTCCTCTGGTGGTAGGATGGGGTTCTTGCTACCCGAGGCAGCGTTTGTTGCAGTCATTTTTGCGATAGTCTATCCAGATAGACAGTGGTGGGGACTCGGTCGGAAACGAGGGCGACTGACTACAAGCACAGATGGTGGGTCTTGAACCGGAAAGGGAAGGTTCACTAGGGTCTCGAGGCTGGAAGGTGGGAGCGTTCTTCTCAAAGGTCCCGAGTTCCGAGAAAATATAAGGTCTAACAGAGGCAGATCGGGGAAAAAAGGAGAGGAAATTAACTCCACCTCGCTTAGAAGTGCGCTTTCCATTGATTGCATCACTCGAAGCACATGCCACATACGCCTGATTCTTCTCGAGCTCGTGTTTTACTTTTGTCACAAAGATGCAAACACTGATTCGCGATTCTTCAATGATACAGCACCTTGAAAGCATCACATGCCTGAGAATCGGTAGAATCTATATAGAACAATGGTCATGGCAAATTGCAAGTGAGAACAAAAGGGAGCGGTGTTGAATGAAAAGAAGAAGCAAGGTGGACTTTTTCACTGCGAAGAGATAGTGTCCTTCACTGGCTCTTGAGGGACGAATTCTCTCCAACTGTGATCAGCAGCCTCCTTGTGCTGCTTGATGATCTTGTCACCTGCACTTGGGATTTGTGTGATCGCTGCCATGCTTACCAAACTGGCCAATGTAATACCCTGGGCCCACACTCGTGCCTGGACCAGCTTTTGGGCGAACGTCATGGGCTGTGTGTGAATGTAGGCAAAGATGCCACCCATACTGGTGGCCCAAGTGGCGGCCACGACGGTGAACTTGTTCTCCTTGGCCCAGGTGAGCGCTTTGTCACGAGAAGAGAGTTCGGACCACTGACGTTCTTCTCGAGATTGGTACCTGCGTTGAACGGCCGCACCAGCGTCGGTGTAGTGGGCTTGATCGAAGGCGATACCTGCTTTGTCGGCTGCAATGACACCGGATCCGATAGCGATGGAGGAGACAAAGAAGAGCTTGATTGCAGGAGTAAGGTTGCGGAATGCAGGCCAGGATCGGTTGAGGAGGAATGCGGTTGGTGCCGAAAAGGCAAGGCCTGTACCGAAGCCTTTAGCTGCGGCTGTGACTGAGGCGTTGTATTGACTGCAGAGAAGGATCCGTAAGAAGGGCAGGGTCAGTGATGAGAGCAAACAGCAACAAGCTATGATGAAGAGTAGAATTGGTAATGCTTACGCCTCTCGTCGCTCTACGTCTCCGACATCTCGATGTGTTCCGTAGGACATGGTTGTGGAATGCTTCCCCGTTGGTAGATCGAAAGGATATTGGTGGTCGCTAAGCTGCTTGTCTGCTTGTGGTGGGCTGACTGTAATTGACAGTGACCTGTGTACTCGTATATAGATGGTGGGTGAGGGTGTGAGTGTGTGTGAAGGAAGGGGTGACTTACAGCAGTTTCGAGGGTTGTATCGAGTTCACTGTTCGAAGCAGGACAAGTTTTGCCGCTCGGCCAAAGCCGTGTGACGCGAAGAATTTCCGATGTTGGTGAGTCAAGACAAAAAGTGGAGATATTCGGCTTGTTTTTGTTTTTTTTTGCCTCGAAAAAGTGATGATGATTTATGTCGATCTCACATTGTCGCAAAAAGGCGCTTAGAGTCTCGATCTTGAATTCATTTTTGAAAAGGGGAAAGCAGCTGATTTCGTGGGACGTGAGCTGCTGTGCCTCTCTCTCTTCGATATTCAATCGCAGATCGGAATTCCAACTTGAAACATACAGAGAGGGGAACATGGAAAGAGGAAGAGGAAGAGAGAGACAGGGAGAGTGCCGTGTTGCAGTGAAATGGATTGGCGGGAGCGCGCAGGTCCCAATTGCGGCTCTTTGCTGCCGTGTGCTTTCTGTTTCTGTGCTTCAGCTGCACTGTGACTGCCAACTGATGCGACTCAGCGCGGCGGTTTGAGCTCGCCCGTCGGTCGATTCTCTCTCACTGCCAATTGAGAGTTGAGAGTGTGAGTGTGAGAGAGAGCCAGTGAAACCATCATCTATCATTGCTCATTGTTGTCCTGTCCATCACCATCAGCCATCAACCACCAACTATTCCATCCAACTTTGTTCATTAGGTCGTCTCGCCATACACTTCCTCTCGACCTATACCACGACCCTACACCGTGACCTTGCATCCACCTGCGTTCTCGATCAAGAACTTCCACGTCTCCTGATCTTGCTCTCCTACACGAAATAGATCACCTCGAGATCGAAGCATCATAACAGCAGCGACACCTCCTTATCTGGCTCCTCTATCATCAGGCGCTCATCCAGCTATCACTTTGAGCGAATCCCCGCAGCTACGGCCTCAAATTCATCTCAAGGAGTACGCCCGCTTCAGCCTCCTAGCTGGTCCCATGCTGCTCTGATCAAACGCTGGCTGTCTGATCTGCACCGCGGTCCGTCCTCGACAACCTTGCTCTGCTTATCGACCCTGTTTCCAGCACCGATGAAGCGGCCACGCTCATGAGCTTCTCCTCTGCCAATCTACAAATTTCACTACAGTAACGACACCTCTTTATCACGCATCATAACGACCATCTATCACGCACGCATCTTTGCGGCTACCACAACAGTCCCGACTCAACTGATTCGCACGCTTTGTTCTCATGTGTTAGCGACTGTGGAGTTCGACCCGACTTTACCGTACTTTATCACCAGTCCTTGATTGCATCCGCATCGCACCAACCTTAACCTTCTCACCTGTCAGGGTGCACGCTACACTTCGACCTCGGCAGCAACGTGCAACTGCTGCTCTCGAGCTCTATCTGACAGAGCCCCACCATGCCGCCAGGTGCCGGAGCAGGGCCTGGCGTCCCTCTTGACAAAAGGACGACCGCCTACGAAAACATCTTTGGTCGTCCAACAGCCAAGCCAAAAGGCCCGCAACCGCATGCCTTCGGTCAGCCGCCCAACCCTGGCGCCTTTCGCGGCGCTCCCAACTCTTATGCCGTGAACCAGCGATGGAACGGCGTTCCTCCTCCAGCGCCCTATTCCGCAGCACCCTACACGCCTAACGTCTACGTGGACCCGTCCATGGTGATGTCCGCCAACGCACCAACACAAGCCGCAGCTTCACCATATTACCCTTCCGGCGCCGCACCCTATCCAACAGCATCCGACGCCAGCCTTCCGTACGACCCGCACGCAGATCGCAGAATCAGTACCGTCCCATCCATCGCCAGCTCCGATCCCAGAACATCCATCTCTGGTTACTCTCAGTACAACGGCCTCGCAGGCAGCGCTGCAGATGCGTATCGTGGTCCACCCACATCAGCAACCCCCGCCAGTGCTTACGCCAGCAGCTACCTCAGTCAGCAGACCAACGGCGGCAGCAACAGCAACAACACAGCGTTCCCACAACACGCCCAAGCGCAATCGGGCAATTCCAATTCAAACGCTGTTTCACCACGCGCTTCGGTCGTCTCAGACTCGTCCCTTCATGCGCGCAGCGATGGCTTTGGTGCCGACCTCGCCTACAGTCTCGACCAGGTCACTCTTGACACGAGCGATGGGCCACCCCAATTGCCGAGTTTTGAAGGCAGCAAGCCTGAGGGCCAGAGCAGCTTTTGGTTTGGTGAGGCTGACAACGGCCGCACACCCACCAGTCCCCAGTCGGTTGCGAGTCGCAAACTCGGCAGCTTTGGCTCGCAAGGACAAGCCGCTCAGCTTGCCGTCACGTCGTCAAATGCTGCCTCGCCTCGTATCGATGGCAACGGCAACGGTAACGGCATTGGGTACGGTGCAACATCAGTAGATACCGTCAACACTGGCGGCGATGAAGTGCAGCAGACCGCTTCACAAGACCAAGAAGTCTACTCCAATGCCTTCTTCGAGGGCTTGCTAAGCACTCGCTCGCCTGCTTCCTCTATCTACGGCGGTGATGGGCGCAGAAGAGGCTCTATGGAATCGGATCGTCAGTCAATAGCCAACTCCATCTACACTCTACCTAGCGCTCAGAACACATCGCGAGCCTTCTATGGTTCAACCACCACACTGCCTCCCAACGCTAGCGGATACTTTGCCGGAGGTGCTGCGCTTGGCACGATGACGCCGTACAACATGACAATGGCCTCCACCTCTGGCATTGCACCGGCTGGAGCGTGGGATCGTCCGCCACGTGCTCGTACCGCTTCATCTGCGACACAAGCCGCCCAGGCTGCCTATGCCCCAAGCTTTGCCAACCAGCAGGCCAGCCACACGCCGCGCTGGGACGAGCCAAGCGAAGCAACAACCATCGGCAGGGGCGATTACCGCTCGCTCTCGTTCGGGCAGAGTACATCGCGTCCCTCGTTCTCTGGACCGGCATCCCCTCCAGGCAGCATCGCAGGCGGACGTCCGACGTCAATGCCTTCGAGTCGACGCGGTCTTCTCGTCTACCCGGCCATGCTATCCAAGGTCGCAGAAGCTTTCCGTGCGCGTGTCGTTCTATCTGAACGAACCAAAGACGGCCTTACCTACAGCGACGCGTTCGATGGTCGTGAAGCCGTCGACAAGATTGCCTACATCATCAAGACCACCGATCGCAACCTTGCGCTGCTGCTAGGTCGCGCACTCGATGCGCAAAAGTTCTTCCACGATGTCACGTACGACCACCGTCTACGTGATTCGGCTTCCGAGATTTATCAGTTCAAGGTGCGCGTGCCAACGTCCGGCTTTGGCGTCGAAGGCGGCTTTGACGATGACCGCAGAAACTCGGGTCCTCTCGCTCCAAGCCGAGGGAACTCGGCCACCAGCCTGGGACCCAACTCGTCTGTCTCTTCGATGACATCCAGTAGACAACCAGCTTCTACGTCCCGCTCGCCAGCGGCAACCACACCGGCGACATCGATCTACAACGGCATTCAGTCAGGTGGATCTGCCATTGCAGATGACGATGACGATGACGATGACGCTCTGCCAACAGGTGTCTTCACACTGCTCACAGACTGTTATTCGCCAACATGTTCTCGCGACCGTCTCTGCTACAGTATCGCCTGTCCCAGGCGTCTCGAGCAGCAGGCCAGGCTCAACATGAAGCCTCAACCTGTTCTCCAGCGAAGTGTCAGCAGAGAATCGCTGAACGACACTAAGGAGAGAGGTGCCTTGTGGGCCGAATCCGTCTCTAAAGAGGTGTTTGACAGCCTCGACGACACTGAACGCAAGCGGCAGGAAGCGATCAACGAGGTCATCTACACCGAGCGCGACTTCGTTGCCGATATGGAATACTTGCGAGACCAGTGGATCAAGCCGCTTCGCACTACTGACATCATCCCAGAAGACCACCGCGAAGACTTTGTCACCCAGGTCTTCTGGAACGTACTCGAGATTCACGCTGTCAATGCCAAGCTGTCCGAGTTGCTCACCAAGCGTCAGAAGCAGGGCGATGTGGTGGACAGGATCGGAGACATCTTGCTCGAGATGGTGCCGCACTTCCATCCTTTCGTCAAGTACGGTTCTCACCAACTGTACGGCAAGTACGAATTCGAAAAGGAAAAGTCGTCCAATGCAGCCTTTGTCAAGTTCGTCGACGAGACGGAACGTCTTCCGCAATCACGCAAGCTCGAGCTCAACGGTTACTTGACCAAGCCCACTACGCGACTTGCACGATACCCCTTGCTGCTCGAGCAAGTCAACAAGTATACCCCGGAAGATCACCCAGACAAACAGACGATCCCCAAGGTCATCAAGATAATCAAAGGGTTCCTCACAAAGGTGAACGTGGAGACGGGTAAGAGCGAGAACCGCTTCACGCTTGCTCAGCTCGACCAGCAGCTAGTGTTCAAGCAGGGCGAGGCGGTAGATCTTCGTCTCAGGGACGAGCAAAGGGAACTTGTCTTCAAAGGCCCGCTCAAGAAGCGTGGTGGAACGCAGAGCGAAAGTGCCGCGCTGCAGGTGTTCCTGTTCGACCATGCCCTGCTCATGGTGAAACCCAAGATGGTCAACAAGCACGAGCTGTACAAGGTCTACCGCAAGCCGATTCCGCTCGAGTTGCTCATTGTCACCGTATACGATGAGGTGCCAACGGGCAAGGGCAGCTCGACACGGCCTAAGTCGGTTATG
>Ga0073774_1000332_pt1 | contig 12176 bp, 17 predicted proteins | sample InSIn5gowninarea_FD_77487 | JGI IMG/M metagenome (GOLD analysis project Ga0073774, IMG submission 77487) | Clean room microbial communities from NASA Spacecraft Assembly Facility at Jet Propulsion Laboratory, Pasadena, California, USA -... ... | reverse complement strand
GATAAGGCTCATGAAGAAAAGGGCAAACATACAAAATTTCAAAAGCTGTGGCTTGGCCCTTTTCAGATTGTAGAAGTCGTAGGCCCGTCTACATTCGTGTTGCAGGATCTGGCAGGTAGGAGAGATTCTTTACCTGTCAATGGACTGATTCTTAAATTATATTTTCCATAGAAGAGAATTCTTCTAATTTTTGTAGGATAGATTTAGTTTTTAGTTTTTATTTTGTTTTGTTTTTCTCTTTTTATGAATAAAACCCGTTGTAAATGATCATTTAAAAAGGATTCATGAAATAGCACGCCAATTCTCTATCAGATTTTGATTTCTCTTGTACAAATAGAAAAATTTTTTGAAAATCTGAAATTTATTATTGACAAATAGAGTTAACTTCACTTTGATTACGATACTCGTTTCAACCTCTAAAAACTTTGACAAAAGCAACCTTTGGTAAAAGAATTGTTTTGTATCAGCACCATGAAAGGTATCATCAATAATAAAATAAGCATTCTCTGCAAAACTATTGTTTTCAAAAACTCTATTATTGTCGTCCAGAGCTTTCTTAAGGAAAAACAATGACTTCCTCCCTACTAAAAGGAAATTATAGCATTCAGAGAAACAATCCAAGGAAAACACTATATCTCAAAGAATAAGAGGTCTCATCACGAGCCGGCTTATCATGATCACAGATATTATAACTTGCTGACTTTGCCAATACTGTCTATCAAAACAGGGCAACGATTTAAGATTGTTGCAATCAAAAGACAAGAGGTCTCATCACGAGCCGGCTTGTTCAGCAAAAGTGTAAATCAGGTGAATGACTGTGTCATAATTTGGCCACCAAACCAAGACATTGTTCTTTAGAGAATTAAAAAAGGAAAAGTGTGTCAAAAAGGATTTTTCTCTGGAATGTTGCGAGTGACCTCAAACAGGAAAAAGGATCATTGCTGGATAACATGGTAACCCTGTCGAGGCTATGGACGCTTGCGGGCAGCAGAGGCTCTACCTACGACAAATGAGCATACGTTTAAGCCAGTACACAGAGAAGACCTTATTTTATCTTTAATCAAGACCAAGTAATGTTTGATGCGATGCAAGAAAAAACTTGAGGAAGCAAGCAATTGGGATATAAAAAAGGTTGAGACAAAATATCGTTGGCAAGGTGAGGGGTAATCTACTCTATCTGTCCATAACAAAAATGCAGAGATAACTGGTTCTTCACAGTGAATCACCATTGTTGTGGTCACCAACAACCCCCCTCTTTGTTTGATATTAGTAATAACATCAAGCAAAGGGGGACCCTTAACCAAAAATCCAAAAAATATTTTTGTTTGAAAAATCTTTTGTATTAACTTCCTAAGAGCTATATCGTGTCGCAAAAGAAAAAGAGGCGCTCTCCTAAAGCGCATAAATACACTGGAAGGGAGCGACGCGAGAACTCATCGCACCGCGTGCATTAAAAGCGCTCAAAAAGGGAAAACCTAAAGAATCGTCGACGGCCGATATGCGACGTCGCACGTCGCAATATCGCATAAGCAGCACAAAGTGACAAAGCGAAAACCTTGCGACCTTGCGATCTTGCGATATGCGATTTGCGACCATGCAAAGCTGCGACCTGCGATCTATGGTTTGCGATGAATGAGTCCATCAATAGCTGAGATACCACTATTTACATCGCAATCTTCGACGCTGCGATGCAAATTGCATAAGCCATTCGTCGCAGGCATTCCTCGGCATGATCTGTGAGCCCAATATTAGGCGCGCACCTTACGGGAAATTAATGATTGTACGCCTGTGTATCCAAAGATGATTATGTTGCATTTTTCGAAGAGTCAAGTCATAATGGGTGACATGATTATGCATTCATTAGAACTTAATTGCTTTCATGTCAATCTTTTCTTCTATCTCTTTTCATTTACGTGAACTATAAGTCAGCAACTGATATAAATCTATATGCAGGAAACATCTAAGGAAAAGCACCAGAGCTAGAAGGACAGAGAGGAGATGACTTCACAGATGGATACCGCATACAGCAGGGCCGCGAATTCTAGAGTATCACTCAACAAATGCTGATGGAAATAGGCTATCCAGGACTCAGAGTCAAAGGCGCACAAAAGCAAAGCGTTTATGAAAGATCCTGAGTCCCAAATTGGGTAAAGCAAAAAGAAAAACGCTTAAGGGGAAAGACGTCTCAAAAAAGCCTGGAACAAAGAATGGAAACCAGTTTCAATTGAGAAAATCGTTCAGGCAACAAAATCTCCAACTCATTGAGTCATTCGCATGGCCGGAAACCGAAATAGCAACAGCACAATCAGTTTGAAAGAAATCTGAGTTGTACCAAGTATACACGCCGTGAAGACACTCCTCCAGAAGAACACTTTCAAAAATATCTTCTAGTTTGTCAGAAAGAGGTGCCAACTCTTGTTATTTCTAATTTTCAAGCTCGAGCAAAAGGAAAGGACAAGCAGCCGACTCTTTCACGGCGAACAGCGCATCGCTTACAGCACTAAGGAGCAGATACAGAAATGGTTAGAAATTAGATTCAGTTTTTAGAAATAAATTTGTTTTAGTAAAAGGGCGGTCATTTGAAGTCGTTCCCTAAATTTGTGTAATTAAAATTAGCCGATTAGTAGTATTTAACCCTTCTCGTTGCATTGGAGAAGGGTCCGGAAATTTGTCAAAAAACTTGTCCTCAGAACATGCACTTTTGCACCCTCGGAGGGGGTTTTTGATGAATGGACGGATCGAGATTTATTTATGTTTGCATTTTAATACCTGCTACTGATGTTGCACTTCTGTACTCTTAGTAGGCATTAGAAGTAAGTAGAAATAGATCGTTATTGCTTAAGGTCTGTGAGTATAAAATCAGTCATAAATGGTAGTTTTATCTCTTGACGAATTTCTGCTCGCATTCTTAGAGTAATATACAGCTGATGTTGTTGATATGTTAATGTATGAATGAGTGGACTACCATTTGGCACTTTTGTACGGTGGAGTCATTGATTTGTGCTTAATACATGAATAACTGATTATGCGATATGCTGTTCACAACCGTTTTGCTTAACGTTTTATACAAGATGGTTCATCTTAATTGATTTATATTCTCATAATAGCTGAATAATCTTCATTACCAGTTATTGTGTGAAATCTTTCTAGATCGCATAATGGAAAAAGTTCTATCCCGGGTTAGCGTAGATTAGATGTGTTGTTCTTGATAGATTAAAGTAGTATAAAATTCAGTCTTAGAGTTTAGAATTAAATTAGCTTAGAAATAATTCCAGATTTTCATTATCATATTCTACACACACACACATCACCAAACTCTACACACACACACCCCTTAGATCCGGAAGCTGGTCCCGTTATCCCCAGTCGGACCCGCTACACCAAACGGGCACGGAGCCGCCAACCAGGTTCCCGACCGGGTGGGTATCCCCCTTGTTCTTGACCCGATTTCAGGGCCCTCAACACCTCTGAACCCTTTGTTTGACGTTGTTGAGATATCACCGCAACGTCCTTATAGTCCATATGCCCAACCGAGTGTTCCTTTTGAACTATCCCCCAATACACGTTCGCACATTCATCATCATTTGTTTTCAGACATGGAACCCGAAGGCAATGCCCCAGTCACTTCTCTGGATGAGTTCGAAGTTTCTACTCCACACAATGTTGAGGGGGAAGATTTGCAGTTGTAGTTCCCTCCTGAGGGTTTCCCTTATTCAGAAGGTATTCCCGCCAATTTTCCACCTGGATATGTGTCTTTGGGACACTTAGTTTTAAGAACACCTAATGCCTCATCACTCTACCATAATTCTGTTTGGGCATCAGGCATCAGGCCTACATCAGGTATGTTCGTCATGAACATGACTTCCCAACCAGTTGTTACTTTAGTCCCGATGAAACCCACTGTCTCGAACACTCTTGTATCATCAATCCCAGTTATGCATCAATATCAACCAGTGGTTTCAAAGATTGTCTCTGCCATTTCTTCTGTCCCGTTAGTCAGTGGCTAGATTATGCCACTGCTTGGGGGGCAGAACCTGAATGTCTCTATGGTGTCAGGTGCCACTAATGTGAGTGTCTCACAAGCTCACATGCTTGGTATAAACCATCTCTCTTCTGGTATTATTTACAACCCTACTAACCCTACTAGATCAAGAAATGTCCAGTACCAAACGGTTTAGAATCCTGGTGGTCCGTCTAGATTGAGCAATGTTCAGTATCAACAGCCCTATGGGGCTCAAGTCCAATACCAAAATCCTTACATTCCATATGGTTCTCAAGGATTGGTTAATCAACCTTACACCCTCCAACCTGGGTAGTACATCCAGCCTAGCTATGGCCAGATTCAGTTCGGTAATTTCCCGGGCACTGTTCAAGTACCCTTGCAACACCGAGGACATCTTTTGCACCAACCAGTGCAGACTTTGTTACTGCAAGGGAAAAATTTGTTGCAGCAAGGGCTTTCTGCACAATAGCAAGGGTAGATTATCCCGTAGCAAGGTCACCTACAACAACTGCAAGGTCAATCCTTGTAACAATTGCAGCAGGCCATGCAACAACAGATGTAATATGCTCTTCATACCTCTCAACCCATACCGTCTCAGGGCCAACCTTTGCAAGCCCAGGGCCAAATTTTGCAACCGCAATGTCAGCCCTTGCAACAACAAAACCAACCTGAGCAGAAGCAACCCTTGTATACATATCAGCAAGGTCAACCCTTGTAGGGACAAGGTCAAGGTCAAATCCTCCAGCAATAGGTGAAAAATCCTCTTGTCCAGGGTCAACAGGTTCAGAATCCTGCTGGCCAAGGGCACCAAGTACAAAACCCCTACGTCCAAGGGAAACAAGTGTATCAACCTTATGCCTAAGGACTGCAGGTCCAGAACCCTCTTGTTCAGGGACAATAGGCCCAATAGCCCTATGTTTCAGGACAACAGGTCCCATACCCACATGTCCAAGGTCAACAGGCTCAATAGCCTTTTAACCCATACGTTCCTATCAACAACTTGTGCATGTATAGTTTCAATGTATTCAAGGTCTGAATCCTCCCTTTGGTCAAGGTAATCCACAATGGGGGCAGCCTCAGATGCCATAGGCCAAAATCCCCCACTGTGGGGTCAAAATATTTACCAACAGGGATGGGCTCCTCCCTATGGGCCCACCTATCGACCCCCTATGCCTTTTAACACTTAATTACTTTTCTTGGCTACACTTGAGTTGCCGGATGAATCGTGTCTTATGAATGACCCGATTCTTCATTTGCCATACTGGCCTCCGGTGTCATCCAAGTTACCAAGTGATTGCCCAAAGTTTGATGGAAAATTTAAAGAAGATCCTCAAGCCCATGTGATGACATATCACCTTTGGTGCTCGTCGAACTCATACATGGATGATTCCATTCATCTGCTTCTTTTCCAACGAACCTGCATAGGTGCTGTAGCGAAATGGTACATTGAGCTACCTCAAAGTACTTTCCATGACTTCAATTCCTTAGCCATGGCTTTCCTCACGCATTTTCATCTGTCGGTTGGTTATGAAACTAGCACCTATTTTCTCACATCGCTTAAGCAAGACACTGCGATGCACATCTCTGATCATATCCATGAATGGAGACATAGACGTCACCTGATCAAGTTCGATATAGTTGATCAGTTGCTCACTGAATGGTTTACCAAATCATTCGTAGCCCCAATTGCTCACGATATAGCTATGGGTTGATGTGTCATTGAAGAGCAAGCCATTGCCCATGCCCAGTGCTTGGATTTGGTTTACTCTTAGTCTGGCACCTTATACGAATTTTTACCCAATGCTCTACGACCATGCAACATCAAAATCACCAGTTGTTCCTCTCATTGATGGAGTTATTTGTTCAGTACCCCAGACCCCCTCTAAAACTTCTTCCAAACAAAAGTCAGTCTCGAATGTTGCTCCTAATAATTCATCTCAAAATCCGTGAGGCCCTGGTAAAACCTTAGAGGTCCATGTTGTCCAGTCTACCATAGTAGACAAATCCTCAAAAGGAAAAAAGAAAGGCAAAGGAAAAGCTAAAGCTGATGCCCCGAAACAGGGTCCTCCTAAATTGTCTGCTGGCGAATATTCGCAATGAAAACCTAAGTATCCCTGCCTCATTTGCAAGGAGGATCACTACACTAAGGATTGTCCACGACGATCCGAAGTTAGTCACCTGCTCAAAGGGACCCCTGCTGTCCTTAAAGATCCATTTCCATCTCAACAAACTCAAATGGTAGACCAACCCTGATCTGCTTCCTCTGGATCTTAAGTGTTCATGATGAGCACGCCCATTAATGTGGCTACCCGATTAAAATATTATCAAACTCCAACTTCGATAGCTAGGAAAGAAAAAGAAGCTGATCCTTCTTCTTCCACCCCGAGTTCTAGCCCTCTGCCGCCCTAACCTTGATTCCACTACTTGGCCGCCCTCTCGAGGTGTGTTGCGGAAATCCTCGTATAATCCCAACGCCCAACCCGCTTAGCACTATAATATTGTTGAGGATTTGGTTCAGGTGTTGTCATCCATGTCGACTCTCGAGGTACTCCAAATCTACCCATCATAGCGGGGGCATTGATCCCACCGATTCTAATTTGATCTGTTTCAATCTGGAGAACCATGTTCTGCAGCTCCCTCATCAGATTGCCTTTCTTATTCAGGTAATCATTAACAACAATACCATCCACCACATTGTCATATATGAAGGTGCTTCCACCTGCATCATGTCAACTGCATGGTGGAAGGCTATTAGTTCCCTCGCACTGAACCAGTCTCCGAACACTTTGGAAGCTTTCAATGGGCGCGATTCGCGACCCTTTGGCGTCTTACCTAACCTTGCCATCACCCCGGAAGGCAAGACAATGCAAGTCAAAGTAGAGATTTTTGACGCCAATCTCAATTATAATCTTCTACTCGGCCAAAGTTGTACTCATGCCATGCATGCCGTGGCCTCCTCTTTGTTTCACCTGATCTGTTTTCCCCATCAAGGGAAGATTGTCACCGTCAATCAGTTGTCTTTCTTTCCCTCTTCCTCCTTGAATGGAAACGTTCCATACGTCAAGCACTCCGGTGCTCCCTATGAGAGTGTGGGGGCAGGTCTCTTTAAAGACTCTACCTTAATGGGAATTCTTCCACTCCCACCTCCTCATGTTACCTTTGTCAACATGGTCTCAGTGAAATCTTATCCCTGGGTCATACCTACACCATCTTGTTGATGCTTGGGGAAAGGTCATGCTGCTTAGTACCGCCGAAGTCAATTACGTGTAAATTGTTTCGACTTTGAACTCTGCATCCTCTGATTCTCATATGTCAAATACCTCTCTTGATATGTATTCTCAATTCCCCTGGCTTGGCGCTTTGGAATCATCCAATCCCTTAGCCGAGACCTTCCTCGCTAATCAAGGTATCATGGAAATCATGTCTCTCAAGGAACCACCATGGATCGATACCCATCATCACTCCTCGTTCCTGCATCACCCGATGATCATGCCTATTGCTTTCGAAGAGTCCTCTTCTCCAATTCCGCCATTGATTGTTACTCGTGATGGTCAGAAGGAAATTTGGGTAATATTACCCAAACGATACTGATTGACATTTCTATCAAATCCGGTGTCATTGAACATGTTCATATTGGGGTATCTTGTTCTCCAGATGAGATCAATACATATACTCGTCTATTTCAGGAATTTTGTGATGTGTTTGCATGGTCTTAAGAAGAAATGCTTAGCATCGATCCTAGCATTGTGGTGCATGAAATACCAATGTATCTGCATGTGAAGCCCGTTCACCAACGGCTTCGCCTGGTGCATCCTAGGAAGGTCGCTGCTATTAAGGGTGAAGTTGAAAAGCTTCTTAAAGCTGGGTTCATCTATCCCATCCCCCTTACACACCGGGTGTCTAATATTGTCTCGGTAACTAAAAAACAAGGCACAATCCGCATTTGGGCAGATTATTGAGATCTTAATTGTGCTTGTCCTAAAGACAACTATCCTACTCCCTTCATTGATCAAATCATTGATTAATGTGTGGGGAGCGAGATCTTTTCCTCTATGGATGATTATTCTGGTTATAATCAGATCAATATCACACCGGCCGACAAAGAGAAGACAGCGTTTATCTGCCCATGGGGTATGTTCGCGTACAAGAAGCTCCCTTTCGGCCTCAAAAATGTTGGAGCCACATTTCAACGGGCAATTTCCTATGTGTTTCATGATATTCACAACATTGTCTAGCCTTACTTAGATGACCTTCCTGCCCATTCTCGTAAGCGCCAAGATCACCCAGACCTTCTTTGGGAGATTTTTCTATGCTGCAGATACTATAACATTCGGTTAAATCCACACAAATGTGTTTTCTGCGTGGAATCAAGACGACTCCTTGGCTTTATCGTCTCCAAGGACAGAATTTGCCTAGATCCATTAAAAGTCGAGGCTATTGTAAATTTACCCCCTCCATCTTCACTGCACCAACTCCAGAGCCTGCAAGGAAAGGCCAACTTTCTCCGTCGTTTTATACCCAACTAAGCCGGGCTAGCTACAGGATTTACCCAATTGCTCAAACAAGGAATGCCATTTGCATGGGACGAGATGGCCCAAAAATATTTTGATGATCTTAAGGCCATCCTCATAAATGCTCCTTTTTTGCATCCACCAGACTACTATCGAGATTACTTCCTTTACCTAGCCGCAACCCCTAGCACCATCGCTATGGTGTTGGTTCAAGACAACAATGAAGGCAACAAACATGTGATCTACTACCTTAGCCGGAATCTCCTCGACACTGAAACGTGTTATGCACATGTTGAGAAGGCTTTGGTTACCATTTAGGCTATTCAACATTTTTGACACTACATTCTATTACGTACAACTACAATGATTTATGAATGCAACCCTATGACCTATATCCTAACTCGTCAATTGCTAGGGGACAATTATTCTAAATGGATTGTTACCCTATAAGAATTTGATTTGGTCTTCACTACAACCAAATCTACGAAGTCACTTGTTTTCGCTGAATTGATTTGTTCCCTTCCCTCTAAATCTCTCCCTGCTGGTTCTATCTCCCAGCATTGCATCTGCACTACACCTCCCAACTGACCTCCCTGTTGGGATAGAAACATCCTCTGATGCTGAAGCTCTACCTACTGTTGACAAGTGCTCCCTCTCTAACATCTGCGCTACTGCAACATCTCCATGCATCTCGCACCATTGCACACCTCTCTATGCCACCTAGCACTGTGCAAAACACTTGTGCCTCTCGCATTGCTGCAGCCTGCTAGCTATGCGCTGTCCTGGGATTCCCTGCACTGTCGCTCTCTCTGCCGCTCCATCCGCATCTGTCTCTACCCAATCAGTCAGTTCCTGCTACTACACATTGGGGCTCCCGTAGCAAGGTCTCATCCAAGAGGTTGGGTACCTCAAGGATCCTGCCCCTCCTCCTTGGGACAATCAATCCACATCACCCCACCTCGTACCTGGAGGTATGGCTGCATGCGATCCCTCAGCCCACCTGGCTCGAAGTTTCCCCCTACTGGAGGTCTCTGCATGAGTAGATGTCTCTACTCGATCTCCTCTCAGCTTCCCTTTTTGTGGCTGCTCCACAACCTCCTGAAGCTGCTGCACCAATCGTGGCTCCTCCACAATCGTCTGAGACTTCTTCTGGCTCTGCATGTTGAGAGGTAATATACGCTCCCTCTAAACCACCAAGTCTCCATCAGTTGCCTCGCTGCTCAAGGCTTTGCATGCATCTTGAACCTCAAGAGCATACAGGTTCTTGACCCGTGAACCCTCCTCATGACAACGAAAGCATCGCACTTTCGATTTGTCAAGCTTCTTCCCACCACTGGAAGAACTGGATTTGGAAAGAGAAACGTTCCCCTTCCCCTTCTTCGCCTTACTCGCTAAGGCACAGTTCTCCTCATCCTGCATGGATGAAGAACCGTCTCTGGTGCTCCGTCTAATCTCCTCCTGCACAAGATCCGACCAAAGTCTCTCCCATCCTGGCAGTTTCTCCCTTCCATTCACTGAGTCCTGGTAGCTATGCCAACTCTTAGGAAGGTCAAGGAGTGCTAGACTCACCATCCTCATCCGACAGTCACCCCCACACTTCCCAGCTCATCCCGGCATTGGGTGAACTTTGTGAGTTACCTGGGCATACTCTCTCCATTCTCACACTTAATGTTTCTGAGTTTTATCTCTTGCTTTGGAATTAAATTCGAATTCCACCAGCACAAAACTCAACCGCTTCCGATCTAGAATTCGTGAGAACAAAGTATTTCTCATACAGAGATCGACTGTATGGGCTTTTACCAGATATCTCACCTTCCAAAAGAAGGATGAATCCAGAGGCTACCTGGCCCGATTACAGACTCTGCTTGAAGAAATAAAATGTAAACACTTTCTGAATAATGGATCTGATGATCAATCCTCGCTTGATATCCTGTAAAAATATCTTGTACAAATCAAGCAGCTTTGATACCATGTAGAAATTTTGAATAATATGACACATATTCACAGAGATTATCCTGATTATACACTTATAATCAGAACATGCATAATACATAACCTACGCTACGTTGATCATCAATTTACAGAAGCAGAAACATTCACAGGCACACATAGAAGCATCAATCAAACTCATTAACACAATATGTATCCCCGGGAAAGCATCTCGCTAAAAACCCCACACTATCTGTATATTATATTGATTGAATCATGTAACATTACAAAGTACAATGCTTATCACAAGCAATACAGTACCAGCTTCACCTGTTACACACAATACAGCTCAGATCTGATCTCCAAATCTATTCCACTGCTTGCCTGCCTCTCCAACTCAATACCTGCTCAAGAACTGATGAGAATGGCTTACCAAACTCGTATTTGACCTGCAAATAATCACTCACACTCTGTTGGACGTGAGCACAGGCTACAATTCTTGATATTGGCCAATTGATTGGCATACTCAATCCCTCTGATTGTGCAAATCATCATGCACAACTATAGTCACAACTGATAGCAATCTGATCCTCTAACACCTGTCCCTGCTGAACTGAACATGCACTGACATGAAACTGAGTTAACTGATGTATTCTATAGTTGCATTATGAGTTAATAACTTGTGAATTAATTAATAACTAATTCACCCAACTCATCTCTAGTCTATTGATCAGTTAGACTAAATACAACTAGTTTAACAAAGCTAAACTGAACACAACTCCATCAACTGCACCTCCAGTCCACTAAACTCAACTCACTTGAGTTCTAACTGAAGTCCTGCATGCAAATATTAGTCATCCCATAGGTAACCACATATTTCCCTCTGGGATCTGCATGTACCACATCCGTAGCTCATCCTGAAGTGCTCCAAGAGAATAAGATTAAGTTTATAGTCCAAATATTATTATGAGACAATAATATTTGACTTTTCTATTTTTGACAGCCAGTCTAAAAATAGACTTTGATCACTCACACTGTGATCACTCACATTGTGGTCACCCACACTGTGATCACTCATACTGTGATCATCCACACTGTGATTAAAAATAGAACTTGCGCCATAATTTGCCTGCAGGCCCACTTAGTGAAGGCGACTCTTTTCACTAAGCTCCATCATCTTGTTGCATTCTCAACAAGCATTTCTTGTTGCACACTTTTCAACATATCTATCTCTTCTTAGCTATCTTTACACTTAGAGCCTCTCTCTTATTTATACAATCCCATGGTCCGCGGACCATGGGTAGGCCGGCAGAACTATACATTAAATTACATTATTTTAGGGTGGACAACCCTATGACTCGAATATACAATTCGTGCTCCATGCCCATACTTCACAGAGCATTTACATTACATTGACCAAAACTCAGTCTTTAAGCCCCAAAAACATGCTGTGGGGGATCCGCTGCCCAACAACGGAGGTATGAGGTCTGCGAGCCGCCGATGTTATTATAGACATACATATTATTTTTTGGGTTCTAATGTATCAAACATTCTCTTTCTCTCTCTCACGCACACACACATATGTTGTAGTTTCCTGTCTAATATGGTACAAATGGTTTGTCTTATATTTTACATGTTTCAGAAATGTTTATCCAACACGTAATTAGCTAATGCATCTGTCAATGTATTCATGTGTTTAGGAATATGATGATATGTAATATAATCAAAATGTC
>Ga0073774_1000331_pt1 | contig 12186 bp, 14 predicted proteins | sample InSIn5gowninarea_FD_77487 | JGI IMG/M metagenome (GOLD analysis project Ga0073774, IMG submission 77487) | Clean room microbial communities from NASA Spacecraft Assembly Facility at Jet Propulsion Laboratory, Pasadena, California, USA -... ... | reverse complement strand
CTATAAGCTTTACCAGGAATGCCTTCACCCTCCTGGATACGGTTACGGATAAGCGATATACTTACAGTAGCCATTTCTTCTACAATAAGACTGCCCTCTGTCTCTAATACGTTAATGAACGTATCAATATTTCTTATAAATTCGTTGTGTGTCATATTGGCTGTAAAGTATCTCTTACTTTATAACTTCTGTATTCTCCTTTACGTTTCCAATCTTCACCAACATCATTTGCTTGATATTCCATTTCCCTGGTAACTGTTTTCTGGTAAATGCCATTTTCAAATAGAATTATCTCAAATCTATCTTCAAAAGGTGATTTATAATTTCCGAATACATCTATCATATCAGTATTGTTCCCTTAGTCATTTTAAAACCTGTTGTACCTCCGCAAACAAAACATGAATCCTTTGCAGGTTGTATGTTAGCTGCAAGCCAATTTATTCTTTTTTCGTATTGCTCAATATAATAGCCTAGCAATTCAGTTAATTTCTTTTCTGATAGCAAAGTAAACCTGTTTATGTTATCTGTTTTCAAAATTCTGTTTATAGCTATCTCGCCTGCTTTAAATTGCAAGGCATAACCAGTAACTGATTTAACAGTTTCATCATTTTCTATGGCTTTTAATACTAATTCATTTCTATTACAGGATATTACTACATCAAGTGATAACCCGTAAGCAGGATCGGTATTATTTAGCCTTATAAAGTTTAACAAATCCCTGTCTTTGTGTGAGCATCCACATGAAACATTGTTCACCTTGTAATTAAATCCATTCTGAATATAACGAAATTCGTATTCCCCTCCATCAAGCGGTATACTATAAGGTTCTGTTAATGTCAGATACTTGTTACCGGATGTTACAACTACTTCAAAACTCCTTACAAAAACTTCATTATTTGCCTTATAGCCGTTTTTATAACCTGTATCCCACAAATCCACCGTTACAGTCCTAGCATCGTTTATAAGCAGCCCTATGCGTTTTAACAGCATAGTAGTATTTGGAATGTTTCTAGTCTTTAGAGGGAAACTATTGATAATAGAAGCGTTTGCAATTCCCCATGTTGTATAATCAGTATTTCCAATTAACCCGGAATACGGCTGATGCCTTACAGATACTTTAGAGGTTAAACCCATAAACAGATCAGTAGTAAATTCTTTTATAGCCTGCTCTTTTGCTTCACCTAACGTTTGCCATAGCTCATTACATTCATCAGATGAGGCTTTTAAGGTTTTAAGGCTAAATCCTTTCACTTCATCAATGTAAATACCCGTTTCGCTCTCTTTTGCTTCTTCTGGCACATCAGCAAAGCAAGCGCATTCTGTTTTAGAAAGTCCGATTAAATTATCAATAGTTTCTATCATGGTTTATCAACTTACAATAGTGTAAAAATTTCCTGTTGCCGGATTTCTTAAAAGTTTGCCGTTTGCTGCATTCCTTAATATTTTTCTTATTGAGCTGTATTGAAGCATAACTATTGCACTATAAGGATCTAAGGTAATAGATTCCGTATAAATATTGTTTGCCACATCTTTTCGTGAACCTTCAAAATCAACAATCAAATCACTGTCTGTATCATTATAATGAAAAGTAATATCGTCCGGATCTGATATGGTGTAGGCTGATTTCTGGGAGTCTGCATCCAGTCCAGATAAGCTTTTCCATCCTGCCAGGGTATAGGTGGTAATTCCACTTCCTATATATTCACGGCTTACTGTAATTGAGTCTGTATCATCCACCGGCCTTGAATAGGTGTTGCCTGAAAAACTGCCAAATAGTGAAATGGTATCATTTGCCCGTAGTTCAATACATAAACTGCTTTGCTCGGCTGTCTTGGCTATTAGAACATTTCCAGAAACAGTAAGATTACGCATTCTGGTAGTATCATACACAACAATAAATAACTGGTAAGCAAAATCATAAATCAAATTATTAGTTATCTCATTGTTTCCATTTCCATTTACCCAGATGCCTCCATACGGCCCATGCGCCAGCACGTTTCCTGTGACAATTACATTATTTGTAAAATCATCTAAATATATAGCTGCTACTTTTCCAAAAGCTTCATTAGTGTAGCCTTCAGCCATAGCAAAAGCCCCAATGGCGTTTAATACAATGTTGTTTTGAATAACCCGGTTACTTGCTGTATTATTATCAATTACTGTATAAATGCCAGCCCCATCATCTTTTACAAAACAAAACGTATCCACGTAGTTTTCTTCTACCAGAATATTATCCCCTGTAAAGTGAATGCCGTTAAAGCCAGAATTTATTACCCTGTTACCCGATACCTGGTTTCCGTTGCCTGCCAAAAAAATACCCGTATAGCCTCCATCACCAGACCTTCCAGCTCCTATTATGGCACCAGAATTAGTTATTTCCATGCCGGTAATCGTTACGTTATCTGCATCCCATTCGCCAAAAATGCCATTATTTAGCGAATCACTTATAGATCCTCCGCTAATGGTAATACTGTCACATTGATATAAATACATGGCAGATATGCCTTGCTTTCTGAAATTGCAATCAGTAACAGTAATGTTAGTGGATGAATCAAGCAGCAGCCCGTAGTTTGCCCCTTCAAAATCAACATCAGTAAAACTTGTGTTAGTGCTTGCCCAGAATATCCTGTCTACGGTGGAGGCTTTAACGCTTCTTCCGCTAGGTGTTGCAGTAAAATACATGTATAGCCTATTAGCCCCATTGTCATAATACCAGTCTCCATCCTCGGTAAGACAGCTTAAATGCCCCTGGATAAAATACCCGTTCCCATCAAAAGGATGATAGATGTTATTATTGCCATAGGTTTGCAGGGCATTATAGGTTAAGGTATTGCCAGTGTGGTCAGTAACCACTTGCCTGTCAAGTATCCATCTTACCTTGCGAATTACCACTTCTGCACCCACTGCATTGAATGGCAAGGCTCCTATGCTTGTGCCAGTGATTGAAGTATTATTAGAATGCGAGCTGTAGGTAAGATGCCCGCTTTTAGGATAGCGGCCCATGCCTTTTACTGCTCCATCCAGGGTAACGCCATGTAATACTGCTACATCCAGATCGGCATAGTAAATATTTCCGCTGGAAAGTGTCCAGCTGGATAAGGTTGTAAAACCAGATAGTATGGGGTTTGCCCCAGTGCCATAGGCTCCATAAGTAGTATTACCCGAATTGTTTAATGCACCAGTGAAAGTGTCCCCCCGTTTAAATAGTACAGTATGCCCGCTGGTGTTTGTTGCGTTGAGCTTTGCATAACTCCAGGCAGAAGCATCATCCAGGCCGGTTCCTGTGCCTCCTCCGGTTTTTACGTAATAAGTTGCCATGTTATGAAATAATTGTTGCTTCTGTTTTTGAATAAATTCTTTTTCCACCTGTGGATAATTGCGCTCCCCAGATATATACTTTCTCTGTTCCGGCATGTGCCACGTGTGCCGCTCCGGAACTGTTGACAATAGCAATATCAAACTGATTTGCCCCGGCTGTAGGTGTATGGGTATTATATACCCTAACCCATCCGTTTCCTACATCTTCAACCTGGATAACTGCCCCGTTTACATTCTGGGTGATAGCTAGTGTAGACAAATTAATAAAGCCATATACATCCGATGAAGGACCTAACCGCAAGCCTATGTAATCATGGTTATGCTTTTTCAGGTATACACTCTGGGTATATTGAATGGCTGAAAAGGTGAAAGATTTCCGCACAATGCCACCATACGAACTTGTTCCGGCTGTTAAAATATCTGCTACTACCAGTCCATCCGGTGCCTCTAGTTGATTGGCAGAAATAGTTGCCCCCCCGATCTTTGTCCACGAGCCATTATTAAACTGCTCGGAATAAGTAATTAAATTCTGGGGTGTTTGGTTTACTGCGCCTCCGCTGTCAGGCTTTGCAAATAAAAGAAATGGGTTAAAATAGCTCATATTATGCCTGTAAAGAGTATCCGGTTACATCCCATTTGGTATCTTCTATATTATAAATCATACCCAGATACAGTGTTTTGGATAGTACTGTTGTAGTAGGCAAGGTTATACCAATAGCCCTGTATTGTGTACCATAGGTAATACTCCTGGCGGTACCGTTATCTTTGATTCTAATAACCATTGTCTGCATGGCTTCAGGTGTTCCAGCTGGATTGGCAAGGGTTAAGCCTGTTGCCTGCGCTGTTATTTTTACGCCATCGTCGGTGTCTGCATTGGGGGTTACTGTGGCTGCTGATGCAACTGTTTGTACCCTTGGATTAATACGCTTGTTTGTGAGGGTTTCCGCGCCTGTTTTAGTAGCAAATAAAGTTAAGTCTACATCTTCAGGTTCAAAATCTTCTATGCTATCTTCTGAGAAATTTTCATCCGTTAACCCATCATCAATTTTTTCTAGGATCGAACTTTGTGTTTCATCGCCTGTATTGCTTCCTGAAAGAGTTGTAATACCTAGTTTTGATCTGATACTATCACCCGTTTCTGGCGATCCGCCTCCTAGACCCCCTGCAATTAACTCACGTAATTTCTTTTTATAATAAGCTGAGAAAAACGCCATGTTTATAAGGTTTAAAGTTTTTTATAAGCAGGAAAATTAATTCCTGCTTAATGAATAATATTATAAAAAGAAATACCTATGCTGCTGCATCACCTGATACTAGCCATGTGTTAGAAGCAATTTTTACAAGTTTCACCACTGCATATTGTGCAGTAGTCTTATACTTTGCCCCGTTGCTTCTAAGCGTTACTGATGCCCCAGGTGTAATTGTTGTTTGCCCTGCACCCATCTGCGTTACATCTATTACAGTACCTATTTTAAAGTTTACCGTAGCTTCTGGAGGTATGGTTAAGGTGTTTGCACCTGCAACAGTCATGTGAATATCTGCAAAGGCATCAGAAATAACTAAGACATGATTAGCCGTTTTAGCTTTTATCTTATGCCTTGGTGCTGATGTAATCTGCTTATTTAATTTTTTTCTATCTGTTAGAGTAGCCATTGAAAAGAAAGTTAAATAGGGTAAGTTTCCTTACCCTATATGTTATACATCAGCAACTTTATAAAATTCAAGTACACCTGTGTTAGTTGACAGGTAATTGGCCTGATTTTGTATCAAGTCAAATTTAGGGCATTTCATGGTATGGTATTCAAAGAAATGCTTTACACCTGATACAACCTCACATCGTATCTGCACCTCAACATCATAAACAACCCCTGGTAAATTACGGCTTGGATAACTGTACTGATAGTAATCAGCAACAGGAGAAACCATATTAGGTGTATAGAAGTTAAGCGAAGCAAAAGCAACGGATGGTGCATCTATCATTAAGGAAAGATTGCTTGCTCCTGCTGCTGTCATGTTTACCGGATCCCAAGTATGGTCAAAACGGGAAAGCAAAGCAAGCCCTGATTTTTCATCAGCATTTAACGCTTTGGCTGCTGCTGCCTGTTGTTGGAACCAGAAATTCATACCGTGTAAGAAATACGGATTACCAATGTGGTTTAACTTAGCCACTAATTCAAAATAAGGTATTAGCATTTCATCCCAATACTGATTTTGAATGTTTGTTCCTGCTGAACTTACTACTTCTTCATATTCGGTTACTGGTGCTTCATTTGTTCCGCCTGCAAGAATAAGTTTAGCTAATGCTTGTTGACAAAGGTATTCATCCAGTTCTTTAGCCTGCTTTAATTTTGCCCTTGCTAATACATCTGCTTTACCTTCTGCATTGTTTAAAAATTCCTGGGTAGAAATTTTAATCGGTGTTGCTTCACGACATAACAGCAAATCAATATCTGCTTTTTGTGTTTGCAGTTGTACACCTGTTAGGGTACAAAGTACAGTACAAGCCTGGGTTGCAATGTTAGAAACGTCAAGCCATGTAACACTAACTGCTGCACCTCTTTTTTTAGCATCTATAACCGGGCCTAAAACGGCTGTCTGATGTGATATGATAGTTTGAAGTGCTATTACATCAGCCACATAATCACGCTTTACACGTGGATCAGTCCATATTTCTTCTTCTCTTACTTTAACGTCTCCTAAGAGAGTTGCTGACCAGTCACCAGGATCGAATTGCGGATACATTGCCCTTGGCATACCGATAAGCAAGCCAAACAAGGAAGCTTTTATAACATTCTTATTCATTTAAGTTATATAGTTAAGGATCAAAACACCCGTTAACTATGTGCTAACGGGATTTGCCTTTGATGCCTTATAATCAGTTTGCAGCTCCTTGATAGCAGGCAGGTTACCTCTTAAACTGTCAAGCATCTGATTATATTCGGTATCATTGGCAGGTAATTTTTGCCCGTAAAGTTTGCCCGTAGTTGTGGTTTGCTGTTTATTGTCTCCTGTTGGTGAAGTCCTTTGTGTAGAAACAGGAATATCAAAGTATTCGAGTGCAACAGATTTTACTAAATCTTTGTATTTAATCTTATTGCCGTGTTCATCTTCAAGCGGTTTACCTTCACTGTCAGTTACAATTACAGTACCTTCAACAAATTCAAAAGCTTTGCCCTGATTTATCAGTTCAGCTAACATTTTCATTTGGTTAGCTGCTTTCTTTTCATCACTAGAAAAGGCAATACCAAGTTCTTTAAAAGTCTGATAGTGCAATTCTTTGGCTTTTGCTGCATTCTCTTTCTGGGTATACTCTTTTTCTTTGGCATCAAGTTTAGTTTGCCATTCTTTAGAAACTTCATCTTTAATAGCTTCTTTGCTTTTTTCAAGTGCTACATATAAAGGATGTTTTTTTACTGCATCTTCAGATATGCTTTTAGGGTTTGCAGTTTTTGTTTCTACTAGCTCGCTAATTAACTCTAAACCTACTTTATCCGATTCCAGTTTGTATGCTTCTTTTATTTCCTTTTCATAAGCTGAACGCTGTTCCTTAGTGGCTTTTGAATAGCCTTTATCCCTAAGTTCTTTTACACGTTCTTTATCTTTTTCAAGCAAAGTTTTATAGGCATCTTCTGAAATATCATTTTCATCCCCAGTATTATAAAGATCTGTAACTTCCTCTGCTGGCATGTTTAAAGTTTTTGCCAAAAACTCCAGGATTTTCTTTTTCATTTGATTTATTAAACTAATTAATTATTCTTTTTCATCTTTGTTTTTGCCCTTTGCAGGCTGCTTATTTTCCCTAGCTTTAGTTACCTCTTCAGGTTCACTATCATCTACTTCACCATGAAAAATAAACCCAGATGCCAGCGGTATGGCTTGCCTTTTTGTTGACTTGTGCATATTGTCAAACTGCGATCTAGGTATTATCTGAATTTTTCCGGTACGCTTGTTTTCAAGCTTTACCATTTTTTCTTTTGTTTCTGCCATTGTAGTAAATTTAATAGGTTTATTGTAAATCTATTTAACTATTTTCTTTTATTATTCTTTATCGGTTTTTTTACGTCCTTTCTTTGGTGTTTTTTCGCCATTTTCTTGTTCCTGTAAACCTTCAGCATTTTCGTTTTCATCTTCACTTTCATTCTCAACATTACCCTGTTGAGGTTGCGGATTTACATTTACACGGGTAACATTTTCAGCAGTCCTTTGATCGGTTGAATTTAATATATCAGCTTTTGGATCAAGGGTAGTAGCAATGTGTTCATCAATGGTACGCTTTAACGTATCAATGCTTGCTGTACCTGCATCTTTGCCAGTAATGCTTTTATATTGCGCCCGTAGATTTTCTTCTTCAACCTGTTTTGCACGTTCTACTGTATTTAGTTCTGCAATGTCTGACTTATCAAAACCTCCATCCCCTTCTTGCCAGCCTGACTTTGTACCATCTTCAGTTGTTTGCATCAGATCCCATGCTTTTTTAGGCATAGTACGGCTTGACTTACCATCATTTACAGTAACCATTTCAGGAGTTGCACCTATTGATTTTTTTTCTTTTTCTTGCTTTGCCATGTTTGTATAAGATTTAAGTTTAAATTATTTCAAATTACAAAAAATATCATTAGTTTTATTTACGTATGTTTTTGTATATCATAGTAGAAGTTTTAAACCCTATTTATTTTTGTAAATAGGGTTTTTTATGCTGCCTGCTTAACATATAATTTGCCGTTTTCATCTTCTGCTAAATCTTTTCTTCTTTGCATTGCCATACGGTTATTTAAATAACTCATAGTGTGCCTACAACGATTGTGACCTAACATTGTCCATACATAATTTTTTCCTTTACCTGCAAAATCTAACTTTTCCCATTGTTTACCTTCGCTTTTTAGAAATACTTTACCATTTCTTTCTTTGCAGAATGGCCTGGAACTTTCAATTAAACCACCTGCATACAAAAAAGCATCAAGCTCTAACCTATTTGAAAATTCCAGTTGTATTTCTCTGTCTGCCTGTTGGTATAGGTCAATGGCAAACGTATTGGCAAAACGGGTAATTTCACCTATGCTTTCTTCACTATCAACAAGTAATTGTTTTAAACCCTTTTGAAATCCTTTTAAACCAACATTAGAAGCTTTGGCATTATAAACATAGGTTTGTATAGTCCGTTGTACAGTTTTATCATTAGAAAGTAAATCTATAAATCCATCTTGTACAGCTTTACCAGATGAGGTTAACCCTATTCTATCAAGTAAGAATGTACCTACTTGTTTTTTGATAGGATTGAATTTATTAGCTGTAAATTCTGATACCTCCGCAAAATAATCATTATTAAGTGTACCTATGGTAATTAAATCTTCTGCTAATGCTTCAATAAGTGATTTATATTCTTTCTTTTCAAACTCTTTATAGGCAAAGGCAAACTGTAAAGGCTTATTATAAATCTTTTCTAATGAAGCAAGCAACCTTTCATAAAGTTCTGTTCCTGTTTCGGATACTAACTTTTGAAAAGCTGCTTGCATTGCTTCAATTTCTGCAACTCGTTTAGTTGGATCTATTGCCATTGATTATCTGCACATATTTTTTAAGCTATCCCATAAATCAGATGTTTTAAAAGCAACAGCTTCGCCAGTAATAACTTTATCTTTATCTACTCCCATCATTTGCGAAAGTTCGTTTTCTAAATCTTTTACAGTTTTTAAATTTACAGATTCATCTTCCTGTTTTACTACGCTGCTATAATCCGGATCATCAGGATATTTTACATACCTCTGGCTTACTTCAATATAATCTGAATGTTTAACAAACGTAATATATATTTCACGCTCTTGAAATATCTTACTTTTTATAAGCCTGTTATAAATTGTGCCTGTCATATCATGCCCTGCCTTTTCTGCATCAACAAAATATTTGTTGGCTTGAATTAATATTTCATCATCAATCCTTTCTTCACATTCAGGATTTGAATAAGATACCATTTGAGAATAAGTTTTTAAATCATTACTAAAAGGTTCACAAGGATAATTTAAACATCCAAAGCTAGGATTTAAGTCGCTTAAATCTTCCTTATACCCTGCTGCCATGTCTAAGCGTTTCCGCTTGTCAGATTTTACTGTAACAACTCCACTGCTGTCTGTAATGGTAATGGTTTTGGGCTTGTTTTTTTCTTCAAGCATCATTTCAATATATCCGGCTAATTGCAAAGCTATTGAATCATTAATAAGGGATGGATCAAAACCAAGCTTTACTAAAAATTCTTTGCTTGCAAGTGGAGGGTTTACATCAGGATAGTTAGGATCGTTTCTAACTAGATACAACATTAAAGCTGTATATAAATCTGTTCTGTTTTCTAATTCCCTGTAAATGGCATCAATTTTCTGTTCTGTTGTCATAATTGTAATAGTTAGTTGTTAATTAATTGTTTTAAGCTACTTCTGTATTTAAATTGTCTTGATTTAACCTGTTAGGTACACTATTTAACTGTATCGCTGTTGCTTCTTTTGGCAATTTATCTAAAATCGCTTGTACTTTTTTATCTACTTCTAATTTTTGTTTTTCATAAGTTAGATTAAAAAACTCCGCTTGTTCTAATTCCAATTCATCAAAAATAGAATCGGTATGAAAATATAATACCTGATCCTCTTTTGAAACTAAGCCAAATGTTATCATATTAAAAACGGTTTCTTCAGATATATTCAGGAAAGGCGTAAATGATTTTTTAGTACGGTATTTCTTTAGTCCGTACGGATCGTCCTTGTAAATCTTTAACGCTATATCATCGCTTATGGCTTGCCTTACAAATCCTGGTGCATTGGCTTTATCTGCACTTTCTAAATCAGCAAATAACTGCTGAATGGTTTTAAGCTTGTAATCACTTGGGAACTCATATAATAGATTAATACCTTTTTCATTGTCTGTGAAAATAGCTATTAACTCAACTTTGTATTTCCAAAATGAAGATATGTTTTCAGTAAACGGATGGAATACATTATAAGCATGATCTTCGTTTATGTTTGCCTGGGTTGCTGTATCTGCCAGTTTAGGTTTTAGCATTACATCAGAATTGTAAATAGTTTCATTGATTTTAATAATCAAATCATCTATAAATTCTTTTTGCCATTTTAATGCCTCTGTTGGAAACTGATTATAAACAGTTAATTTGCTTAAATCAAAAAAGGTATCCTTATCTTTTGGCAAAGGTATTCTAACAGTATCTTGTGCGGATGTGTGTTCGGGTACTGTTCCGTAACCATTACAGATTGAGCATTTTTCTGTACCTCCAGGCTTATATCCGTTATCACAAGTAATTAATTCAGATTCGCCTGGGCATTCCCTAGCATAGGTAACCTTTTGCGGAAAGGCATGTAAAGAGCTGCTTAAATCCATTTCCGATACTGCCTTGATAGTCTTATGGAAGTAAGGTAAGGCATCGTGCATTGGATTTACATAAGTTCTGGCATCGGTTTCTAAATCAAGTTTATAACCTACTCTTACAGCCTGTACCTTTCCTGCATTATGCTGAAAATGGTTTAACTGAAAATAGGTATTGAATTGAGTTTTAAAATACCTTGCTATCTGTACACCTTCAATAGTAAGAAACTCAACCTGTACATCTTCTTCACTGCATTGCACATACTCAAATACATCGTTATCCATGTACATCGTATATACATTGCCTAAATGTTTACCTTTGCTATCTTCATACACATTCCCGAACATGGATATAAGCCATTGCAGAATGTTATTCTTATATAAGAAATTAATAGCATTCTCTGATTTAATTTCAAAAGGATAAGGAGTAGCTTTTTCAGTGATTGGGTCGAATGCTTCAAAAAAAGTAACTATAAAAGCATTCGGATCTAAAAATAGTAACTGTATAAACCTGCTTTGAGTAAACTGGTCAAGTGATTGATTTCCCCAATATTTATTTACCCTGTCATTAATTATTTCAAGCCTGTTTTCCTTATCTTCTACTTTTTCATCATAATCAATAATTCGCTTTAGGTTATCTAGCCTTCCAACTCTAAAGAAAGGAGTCATTACACTTGAACAGACAGCAGGTGTAATAGTTTGCGTAAGTCTTACACGCTGCTGAAACTCTTGCAAGTTTTCCCTTCTTACAAACTGCCTTAACAGCTTTGCATGATTCTTACCAGTTATAAGAATCTTATACAATTCAGCAAGTTCACAAATACGCTCATAATCCCTATGCCGTTTGTTATTGTTGATTGTATCTTGTAATTCTAAAAGCTTTTCTAGTATCATATTCTGGTAAGAATTTAGTGTTACTTATGCAGGTTCATAAGTCTTTTCAAAAATATCTGGCTTGCATGGATAATTTTCACCGTTTACCCCTGTAATAATAAAATCCCCTGGACATACTATATGCCCTCCCTCTAATGTATCTATCCATCCATGAAATTGCATTTGCTTATTGCAATGCTTACATAAAGATTCTCCACTTACTATCGGATGCCTGAAGTATCTAACAATTTTACCTTCTGACAAAAACGGTTCAAACTTTGTTGTACTGTCATTATCTGGACGAACAATATAGCATTCGTCCTTTGGGTGATCTCCATTTTCAAACCATTGCGTAGCTTCAATTACTACTGGTTTCTTTCTAAACTTTGCCATATTATTTGAATAAAATCCCTTTAATTTCCATAATTTCGCATACTTCTTAAAATAATACAATTATTATATGTATATACAATTAAGTGTTAAATTGTACTATTCCAAGAAAATTTCACCCTTTTTAAAAACCTCAAAATCGCTTAGGTTAAACGATCTCCACTTCAATGGTATGTTTGTACGTCCAAAAATTTGCTTCGATTGTAGGTACTTCTAAATGCGAAATTCGGGCATGTGAAAAAT
>Ga0073774_1000329_pt1 | contig 12251 bp, 9 predicted proteins | sample InSIn5gowninarea_FD_77487 | JGI IMG/M metagenome (GOLD analysis project Ga0073774, IMG submission 77487) | Clean room microbial communities from NASA Spacecraft Assembly Facility at Jet Propulsion Laboratory, Pasadena, California, USA -... ... | reverse complement strand
GCGACAGATGATTTTGGTTGATTAGATTCAAGAGGAGGACCAGAAGTGGTTTGTGATTTTCCCAATTCAGTAGTTTGCATTCTTTTACTCTTCTACCGATGGGAAGGAGTAGCCTCTAGTGCAAGAGGAGGTTTATTTCTCATTTTAAGTGAATGACAGAGTGGGTGATCTTGTTCTTCCACACTAGATCATAAATTTTATTAACATAAAAGGAAATAAATAAAAAACAGGGTAATTTAGGCATAAAGGATTACCAAGAAACCATGAACTGCAATATACATCTTGGTGAACCAAGGACATAACATATGACAATCAATCTCCCTGAATGTTGTGTTTGGTGTGTTGAGTCTCCTTTTTGATTCCTCTCATACCCCATATTGTCCTCTATTTTTGACCAAATTTACCTCAAAATCTACTCACCATTTGCCTACCTTCTTCAAGAAAATGACTTTTAAGCATCCTTGTGTATGTCTAAGGTAATTTATATTTAAAGCATGGTTTTTATGATTTATTTTTAGTAGGAATGAAATAGTAGATTCTTTGTATTGTCTAACTATTTGGACTGGCTCACATAGATTCTTAGACCCTATTCCTACTCATATGGTACCAACATTGCTTATCCAGTACCAACATGTCTCACCCGCTACCTATGTTCCTACTTATCCAATATCTGTGCACCTACATTCATCTGGTACCTCTACTCATTTGGTACCTGCATGCCTATATTCATCCGGTACCTACATTCATCCAGCACTAATATCACCCATCCTACTGTGTTCATCTAGTAACTGTGGTCATCTTGCACCACCTACGTTCATCTGGTACTGGGCCCGATTATTCATCTCCGACAGTTAGAAGAGAGCTTCGTTCGATGAGGCCAAAGGAATTGATGGTCGGTGCATTACTTTTTATGGAAAATCTAAGATATGCTTCATCACTCATGCATTGCGTGTCATGAGGATGAATCTGAACATGTAAAACAAAGTGAACTGTATATTTTTGTAATGATTTGATCACATCTATTAACATTGAATGTAACAGTCATTCTTCTATAAGAGAAGGCTCGTAGATGATAGGTGTTAGCTTTCTAGTTAGAGGCAGAGAGACAGTGAGTAAGATAGTAAGAAATACAATTGCAATTAGAGTTGGAGATAGAGTTTTAAATTTATTGTTATGCCAAAGCCTTGATTATGTAATATTTTCTTTTGAAATCAATAATATGAGTAGCAATTGAAGAATTCGATGTGTTAGTGGATTCTTTAGTTCTGTAAATTCTTCCAGTTTTCCTTGGTAGCTCGGCAAGGGCCCACCAAAGCCATCAAGCAAAGTTTTTATTACAGTTATTGTGAATTTAGTTTGGTTTATGTGTGAGAGTGATTTAGTATTATAATTCAATTTCAGCGTGTTTGATATAATTATAGTTTTTATTTTATGCAAGTAATCTATTTGAGAGTGTGAGACATAAATTTGGAGAAGTTAGTTTTTGAGTGATAACTCATTCATTTTATGAATGCAAAACTTAATTCTTAGGCTTTAGGTTTAGGTGTTTAATTCTATTTTGAAAGAATAGGAATATTTAAGAACAAAGATCTCATCGTTCACCTACATGTTCCTTTATGAGAAGAATCTTGTCATACTTAACTTTTTATGTACGAGAATGTATGGCCTACTTTAGAACTAATTATATTAGGAATGATTGTTTGTTTGATGCTTGATTACAGTATGTTAATTGAAATTGTTTGCTACGGGAAAATAGATTTGAATCCATATTTTCATTTATGATCCTGTAAATGGAGAGATTTGTTACCTGAGCAATAACCTTTTAGATTACATGCTTATTAAGATTTAATTTCTAATTTTTTCCTCCTAATGGTGTGAGATCAAAATTTTTCTTTGTTTTGAATGATTTCTATCTAGGCTATAATCATCACACATAGGAACTTATCTATTATTGGAACATATAGTGTATCAACTCTACTGATTACGAATCCCTACTTGATAATTTAATATTGTGGCAATATATATTTCATATAATTGCCCCAACATTTTTGGCATCATTTTCGGGGATTTGTAAATGGTAATAGGTAATGATTTGTTTTTTGATGAATTTTGAGTGATATTCAGGATGACCTAACGGGGGAGAGAAGACAGTAAGGCACGAGTTAAGAGCCATGCATCCACTATATTGGGGTTTCTCCAAAGTTAAGTTGTCCTCTCTTTTGGTAAGTAGTTAAGTTATGATGTTTTAATTTCATGAGAATAATTAGAGATAGGAAAGGTAAGTTTGTTTCATCAAAAATCCTAGAAAACCTATATGGTCCCAAAATTGTTAATCCAATCAATTTGCTAATCACTATGCAAGGAAAACTCTAGAGGATAAAATTTCGGTGGTAGCAATAGAGTAGACATCAGTAAAGCAAATTGGAGTAGAAATAAAGGTAGTGGTAGAAGAAGTTCAAACTACATTTGATATAGTACCTTGGAACATTTAAGATAACTCGGTGTCTGAACCATTATCTCCTGAAAGAGAGACATCTCCTAATTCCACAAATTCCAAGTTGTTGGAAGAAATAATGGAAGGAGAAGGAAGAGTAGACAATCCAAAAAACAATGATGTCAACAATGAACTAGAAACGTTTGGATTTCCAATTTGTGACATTACTAGGAATGTCACCATGAAGAACATTCTTTTGTTATCATTAGCTCACTTCAATGGTATGTCATCAGAAGGTCCTGATTAATTTTTATTTGAATTTGATATATTGTGTAGAAGTTAGAATTATATAGATAATGCTCAAAAGTTAAATCCTTTTCTAGCCACCCTAAAAACTCAGCATTAAGACGGTTCATGAGTCTAGGGGAACACACTATTACATCTTGGAATGATATGAAAGAAACCTTTCTCCAAACATATCAGGATTTCTATAGACCTAGGGATGCCAAGAATGACATCTTTAAAATGCAACAAATTAAAGAATAAAGCCTAGAAGACTACCTAGAAAGGTTCCTTTACAACTACCAAGAAACCAAGCAAGTTTCTCTTGACCTAGCCACAACTAGAATCATTTTTCTAAAAGGAGTACAAGATGACTTCATGGAAGTACTTAATCTCATTATTTCTAGCGATGTTTATAAAAAATAATTTGTTGAAATTGTTGAATACTGCATGAAGTACTCCCGTAGTCAAGCTAAAGCTGGAAAAATCCCAAGAGAACTTACAAGTCAAGTTGGCAAGCCCATTAAAAGTGGTGTAACCAGAATAGAGTTGGGAAATATATTGGGAAAACTTAAACTGATATCCTTAGTACAATTAGTAACTAGATAGATACCCTCAATATTAAGAGGAAACAAGCAAAGGAAAACATTTCTTTAGCTATCTTCTTCCCTCGCTATAGGAAGAAAAATCTTGGAAAAAAATGCCCTTTTAATGCAATAGAGGTATGTGGAATTTGCACGGATAAACACCAACTAAATAATTCCCTTCATTACCTGGGTTGCAATTCATTTACAAAGGGGGAAAAAACCACAAGATCTATCTTATCCCCCTAGGAGACCATGGAGGCAACAAAACCCCTAAAATTCCTTACTCCCAATGGGGGCCTCAGCCATCACAATGGAATGCTTAGAAACATGGTTGGAAGGGGAATCCCTATGGGAATATTTCTCCAAAACCATACCAAAGAGCTTCTTACCAAATTTGCACACAATATCCTCCAAACATTTCTCAGTTATTGCCAGGGTTTAACCCACCTCTATTACCTTCATTTCCTCAATAAAAACTGCCTATGAAATCAAGTTCACAACAACTTGCTATGCCCATGAATACAAGTCAACAACAGTTGCCTATGAATTCAATTTTAGAACAACTTGCTCTGCCCATGAATATGAATCAGCAACAACTACCACCAAACCTTAATCCTTCTCGAACTACTCAATTACCTGCACAACCAATTCCAAACCCTAATAATAGATCAGCTCAACCTATACAAAATATGGAGTTGAAAACCTTCCCTACTTACACTATCACTTCAGTCCCAACTAGTGAAATTCAACTAAGATTTGGGAAGCTCCTGAATAAAACATGACCTACAATGATCATTCAAGAATAATAGCCAACATAATCAACTCCTAAAGAAAAGGACATACTTATTCAAGAGGAAGATTATCCTCTTGATGAAGAGGAAAACCATCCCACAACACCCATCAATTCTATTGTACAACCTAAACCATCTCAGGGGGTTACTCAACCACCCTATCTAGATATATTTCTTGTCAAAAAGTTTGAGGTCCTCTAGGATATGATTTAGAGGCTGAATTGTGAAATATTTCAGTTAATATGCCCTTGCTTCAAGCCATAAGAGATATTCCTATCTACACCAAGATTGTAGGGGATTTTTGCATGGCCCCCCCCCCCCCCGCCCCCACCACCACAATTATAAAAGTATTTAGCCAATTGTCAGAAACCATGTCAGAGATGCCTTCCAAATACACTAATCCTGGGAATCCAGTAGTGACCATACAGATTAATGGTATATATTTACCAAACACTCTTTTTGACCTAGGTGAAACAATAAATGTTATGAATGTGGATATTATGAAAAATCCGCAGTTAAAATTTTTGAGGCCAACTCAAACACTATTGGAATTAGCAGACAAATTCATCCTTAAACCTACTGAAGCTAGGATGACATAACAATCATACTAGCTTCCTGGAAATATCCTGGGAACTTCTTTGTGATCCATCCAAAATCCTCCAAACATGGACATCGAGTAGTATTGGGCTGACCTTGGCTAGCCACTGTTGATGCCTTTATTGGATGCAAGACTTAAGAGATGACCATTTCCAACGGATGTCAATGTAAAAAATTTACCTTATTTCCTCCTGCACAATTTTCTATATAAATCACCTTATGGATAGAGAACCCATATGGAGAGGAGGAATGTACCGAGCCTTTGTTAACATTTGAACAGCCTAAAGGCCTTCAAAAACAAACTAAAGATCAAGTTTTGAACTTGTTCTTAATGGTACGTATTGATTTTCCATAATGTGAAGTCTATATAAATGACTTCACTATATATGGGGAAGATTTCCAACAAGATTTGGACAACCTAGAGAAAGTTTTAATCAGATGTTAAGAGATAAACTTTTCCCTTAGCAATGAAAAATCTAGAATGATGCTTACAAAGGGTGTTGTGTTAGGCCACCATATCTTTGGGACTGGGAAAAGAGTAGATCTTTCTAAAATCGAAATAATCACTCAAATAAAATCTCCCAACTCTCAAAAATAAGTTAGAAGATTTCTAGGGCATGTCAGATATTACAGAAGATTTATTCAAAATTTTACAATAATAGCCACCCCTATGTTCAAACTTTTAACCAAATATGCAGAATTCCAATGGGATTCCTAGTGTCAAATTTCCCTTGAAAATCTTAAACAAAAATTTTCAACTACTCCAATTCTAAGAGGACCAAATTGGGCCATCCCTTTTCACATTTGTACCAATGCCTTAAACACAACTTTGGGGGTGGCTTTAGGCCAAAGAGAGAATCAAATTCCCTATGCCATCTATTTTATTAACAAAAATATCTCTCCTATAAAGCCAAATTACACGATCACTAAAAAAGGATTCTTATCAGTAGTTCATGCCATTAATAAATTTAGACATTATATAACCAAATATGAAGTTTTTGTACATATAGATCATTCAACTATGATATTTTTAATGAACAAAACTATCATCATTTCCCATGATACTAGATGGTTGTTACTACTGCAAGAATTTAATATTACTATTATCGACAGACCAGGAAAAGATAATCTTGTCATTGATTTTATGTCTAGACTTGTCCACATAGGTTAGTGCACCAGTGACTTATGATTTTCTGGATGAATTTTTTTTTTCTATTTCTACGTATACTCTTTGGTATGCAAATGTAGCTAATTACCTAGTTACATGAAAGTTGTCACAAAATTTTTCTTCAAGGGAAAAACAAAAAATTATACAACTTAGTGCCAATTATATATGGCATGAGGTTTTTTTATTCCGTACTGGACCAGATTTGGTGATCAGAAGATGTGTACGAGAATATGAGATTCAATACATTCTAAAAGATTTCCATAATGAGCCATGTTGTGGACATTTCACTGACAAAATAACCACATATAAAGTGTTACAATCAAGATATTATTGGCCCACTATTTTCAATGACGCAAAGAAATATGTGGCAAGATGTGATGATTGACAAAGGATAGGGAAACCTATCCCAGCAAATGAAATTCCTCTTCAAGCACAGCTTGTCATCGAACCTTTTGATAAATGGCCATTAGATTTTGTAGGACCATTTTCTCCTATGTCCAAAAAGAATAAGTATATTATGGTATGTACATATTATGTAGCCAAATGGATATAGGCTAAATCTCTATATTCTGCTAATGGACAATTTGTGCTAATTTTGTATTTGAAGAGATATTTACTCATTTTGGTGTATCAAGGGAAATAGTAACTGATCAAGGTAGTCAATTCACTTCCAAAAAAGACAAAGCTATTACAGAGCAGTATAAAATCAGACATGAGAAATCTACACCTCACCACCCTTAGGAAAATGGCCAAGTAGAGTCTACCTATAAAGCAATCGAGGCCATTCTCACCAATACAATAAAATTGCATCATAAAGACTGGGTTGATAGGTTACCAAAATATTTTTGGGCCTATTGGACAACCTGGAGAAAAACAACAAGACATTCTCCATATGAGTGGTTTATAGAAAATAGGTTTTAATTCCTATAAAATTCCAAGTTAAAACATTTAAAACTATCATGCAATTGGGAATGGATTTAGATGAGGAAAATAAACAAAGGCTAATGGAATTTAATGCACTCAATGAGATTATACAAGATGCTCTTCAAAGGATTATGCTTATTCAAGATTAGAAAATCAAATGGCACAACAAGTTTATTAAAAGGAACCATTTTCAACCAGGTGACTGGGCTCTATTGTATGACAACATATTTAAGGATTTCAAAGGAAAATTGACGACATGGTGACTTGGACCTTATGAGGTAGACACAATCTAAGAAAATGGCTCGGTCAAGATAAAAAATATCTATGCAAATCAAACTTCCTTTGTTGTGAATGGGCATCAATTGAAAGTTTATCATAAGCCATTGTCTAAAGAGGATTTCACCAAACATGTTATTCAAAATCCTGAAATGTAGTTGGTTAGGAATGGGATTTCTCCTCTTATTTATCCACCACTGTAAGTTTTGCTATATAATTTAATTTGACTTTGTACATAAATTTATATAGGTGTGTTGTTGGATAATGATTTTCGTATTGCTACCTATGCTTCCTTCCTTGTAAATAAACAATAAAGAAGGACATTTATCATGCCTAAGTTTATTCCTTTAACCAACCCTAGTATATTATCTATGGGAAAGGAACCTATGGAATTTTCTTGAATTTTTTCAAACTCCTTAAACTTGAAAACACCAGCGAGCACAAACTAGCTCGGGCTTGAGAAAAATCCACATGTAAGTGAAATGGAGTTTTCTTTAACTTTTTTAGACTCCTAAAAATTTAAAATATCGGAGAGTATTAACCAATATGGGCTCAAGAAAATCCCAAAAAATAGTAATAGTAGGTTTATTTGTTAATAAACTGGAAGTGGCAACAAGAGAAGTGGCTAGTTTGGTTCCAAAAAGAGGAGGTTGTCCAACTACTGAATACCTTCTTGTTACAGAGCTTGGAGCTCGATCATTGAATTATTTTGCCTCATTTTCTTACACTTCCACTACAATTTCAAAGTTCCTATACCAGTGTGTTGTTTGTAGTTTTTCCACTGTAATCCTTCCAAAAAAACAAATTCACAAAGGAGCATCAGTAATCACTCGAACCTACTATAGATCGGCCTTCAGAACATGCTAAGCTACAAGGAGAAGCCTACATGATTCCAATTTTAAGACTATGCATCAGGGCATCTTATTAAAATTTCATCTAGTACTAGAAGGAAGTCTCATGTATTCATATGGTACTGGACAGAAGTTTCATGTGTGCATCCGGTACAAAAAAATAGTGTTCACCTGGTACTGGAAAGAAGTTTCTTGTGTGCATCCGGTACTTCAAAACAATTTTTATCTGGTACTAGAAATATTTCATGTGTTAATTCGGTAATATAGGTATGAGGTCAATATTTTATTTTTTTCTATTAGGATTCATATTAATCATGTAACGAATATATAATTACCCTCGTAAAATTTTATTACCATAAGATTTTAATCTCCTATAATAATCCCAAAGGACTCATGTTTATTCCCCTGTTCTCTAAGAAAAAAAATACTTTTTATGATATGATTGAATGGGGTAATCATGAATGTGATTGGGTGAATTCCAATCATAATTCAAGCATATGTATTATATGTTGAATTTCTCATGATAGAGATTCTACCTCTATGGGTTGTTTAAACAATAATTTTACCACTACCCCATAATAATACACTAAATTATTGGGATGAATGATCAACGGAACCTTGACATTGATTGTCCCATATCGATGTACTAGTCCAATCAACCATGATCTCTCCATCGTATCCAACCTACACTTGAATAAAAAATTGCATCAATAATCGAGTTGAATGTCTAAATAAGCTCTACATATGACTCATCGCCATCATCATGTATACGCTCACCTTGCAATTATGGAAACCACTTGACCATTACCATCACCTCACAATTTATAAATTCTCTTTTGGATGGCTTTTCCATCCATATGACCATCATTTCTCTCTTGCATACCATTCAGCCTTCGTTCCACTCATCCATTCAACACCATCTCCGTCACATTTTTTCCATAACCCAACTTCTAGTATTCAACCCTTTTCTACTTTTTATCCCTAGAAATTGTCTAACACCCATTCTTAAAGCTGGCATGGGGTTAAATCAATATGAAAAGGTGTTCCAATTTTATCAAGAAACAAAGAAATATCAGTTATGTAAAGCGAAATTCGAGTAATTTGGCTATATTATATTCATAGAGAAGTTTAAGGGATATCATGAGGGTGTTTTTCATGCCATCACTCAAAGCTATGATGGCTAATATGTTCAGCTAGGAGATCTAGAATTAGAAATAACATAATTTATTATAGAGGAAGTTGTAGGATTGTCAATTGTAGGGGAGAAATACTTCAAGGGTGTAAATATCAACAAGGAGCTCCGTCGAAAGTTTTTGGAACCTGAACATTTGAACCCTGACTGGTGTAAGGGTATTCCCAGGAACTGGATCAAAGAGGAATATAGATTGATGATTAATAGTTTGCAGATATTCCTAACATGTGAAGGAAGGTATGCAGTAACTTTCCTTTACCACTTGAAACTTTTCTTACATTTTGAAGGAGGACCGCATACAAACTTTCCTTATTTTGTTTGGATGAGTTTGAATAAAGAGGGGTTAAATTAGCTTCCAAAAAGGTGGATACCATCATTTATCATCATGGATTGATAAAAATTTTAGTTACTTATGAGCTAAGGAACCAGGGTAGTAGTTGGAAAAAGTTACTGAGATGAAATTTTCCTTCAAAAGGAAATTCCAAATCGATAGAAGGGAACAATCCAATGGATAGTAATAATGATTTAGACAGCAGGTCAAGGAGTAGTAATAAGACACATAAGAAGTCAAGAACTAAAGAATAAATTGCTAGCCCTACTTCACCGAAATCCGTGAATCAGTCAAACAAGGGTAAAGCGATAGAGGAAGAGGAAGCTCCTGCACCAACAAGATGATCATTAAAAGGTAAAATCTCTTCTCTTGGTCCAACAACTCAAAGTAATGCCTTGAAGGGAGAGAAGAAGAAAAGGAAGCAAGATGAAAGTTATGGAGGAGAACTCACAGGCACCGTTTCAAAAGTATTTGTTGCGTTGCCTCAAGAGGACACTCCTGAACCAAGAATTAAAAAGATGAAAAAGCCTAATACAAGTGAGAAGGTTGACATGGCACAAACTGATGAAGGAAAGGAGAAACATGCATAGAAGGGATAAATCTCAGATTCCATGTCACAGACCAAAAGGAAGAAGAGGAGGTTGTTTCAAGTCCATATCCTCACTTCTGACAACAAATTTGGTAAGTCATCGGCACCTACACAATGAACTACTAGGAGCATGGCACATCAGGTAATGGCCACTCATACCACTTCTTTTCTAGACAATCCAATAGATGTCACCACTTCACCTACAAAGGAACATGCATAGGTTGAAACACTTAGTGAAACAGAGGAATTAGTCACAGAAACATTGATAGAATTAAGGAAAGAACTTAAGGCTAGGGAAAAATAAATTGAGGCTAGTAAAGAAACAACTAAGCATGTAACAATTGAACCTGCTAGTTTTATAACTAGTGGTCAGATGACAATTGAGAAACTTTAGAGGGAAAATGAAAAAATAAAGGAACATGTGAAACAGTATAAGTTGTTGGACATGTACATTAAGAAAGAAAATGAGAAATTAAAGGAGAATAGCCAGAAGTTGCAAGATGAGTATGATGAGGTATCCACCAAGCTTAAGAAGGTTCCTCGCCTCATAACATTATACCAAGGTTATTAAAAGGGAACTCAAAGAAGAAGTTTCAAGTGTGAACATATTAGATCCAAACAAGTGATGTTCAGGAAAAAAGACTATATTTTTGAAATTTTGAGGAATGGTTCAATACTTTTTGCATGAGGACATGCAATGACTTAGGCATAGGGGAATGTTGAGTCTCCTTTTTTATGCCTTTCATGCCCCCTATTTTCCTCTATTTTTGAGCAACTTTACCTTGAAATCTACTAAACATTTTCCTACCTTCTTCAAAAACATGACTTTTAAGCATCCTTGTGTATATATGAGGTAATTTATATTTAAAGCATGGTTTCTTTTATTTATTGCTAGTAGGAATGAAATAGTTGATTCTTTGTACTCCCTAACTATTTTGATTGTCTCACATAGATTATTAGACCCCGTTTGTACTCATCTGGTACCAAAATTTCTCATCTGGTACCAACATAGCTCATCTGGTACCCGTGTTCCTACTTATCTAGTACCTGTGCACCTATGTTCATCCGATACCGATGCCCTTGTGTTCATCTGGTACCTCTACTCATCCAATACTTGTATGCATGTATTCATCTGATAAATGCGTTCATTCTATTATGCTCCTATACCAATAGGTGTCATATTTCATGATTGACTGGTTAAAATCCCTAATATGTTCATCCTTTCCCTGCTGCAAAGGTTTTCCATATTTTGAAAAGATGAAAAAATTAAAAAATTAAAAGAGGGTATGCCCTAAAATAAAGATCAAAGGGTAAAAAGAATGAAATGGTCAAGAGAAAAAATGAAAGAAATGAACCCCAAAGAAAAGGAACATGAAAGTGTGCTAGTCCAAAATGCCACTACTATTCAATTTTTGCAAAGAATCTCATTGTGTGCAGTTGGTTGACTCTTGCCACAATTGATGAATGGCCAAACAACTTAATCTTGGCCAATTCATGTTTGAATTTCCTGTTTTAGAGATAGAGAATAAAATTTGTTCAAAATGTTCAATCTTGGCAGATAAGTAGTTAGGTAGAGAAGCAAATGAGCTCAATAATTAAATCTGAGCCCTTGGAAGAAATAAGGGAAGAATTAGATAGGATTCCCATGAAAAGAAAAGAAAATTTGTAAGGGTTTGCTAGTCCAAGTGCACCCATGGAAGAAAAAATGTTAGGTATAATAGGTTGGGTAGGTAGTTTTGGTGTTGCAGAAGTAGTCTTATGATTAATTTTCTCTCTCAAAGATGTTCATCTTATTGATATCATAAGTACCATGGCAACTGTTTGGTTACAAATCAAGTGAGGCATGACTAACTTACCTTCACACTTATTCCTAAAACATTTACTAATTTCCCCTAGGGTGTTGAGATCTGCTTAATATCCCTCTTAAATCACTTCATCTCATTGCATAAAAGACCTAAAACCACATTTTACTTAGACACTAAACCACATTTCTTGTGTAAAAATCCATGTTTTCCTGTTAAGCCTAAGTTGTTAAACATTATAACTTAGCGCTCATTTTTACATCCATTTTCATACTAACTTTAACTTTATTATATAATTCCCATATAATTTCCCCCCCCCCGTATTATTTAAATATATGAAAATGGATGTAAAAATGAGCGCTAAGTTATAATGTTTAACAACTTAGGCTTAAAAGGAAAAAATGGATTTTTAAACAAGAAATTTGGT
>Ga0073774_1000325_pt1 | contig 12274 bp, 15 predicted proteins | sample InSIn5gowninarea_FD_77487 | JGI IMG/M metagenome (GOLD analysis project Ga0073774, IMG submission 77487) | Clean room microbial communities from NASA Spacecraft Assembly Facility at Jet Propulsion Laboratory, Pasadena, California, USA -... ... | reverse complement strand
GATCTAATGACAAGGGATTGAATGGAAGAGCAGGTTGAGGCTAAAAGTTTATAAATATCCTGTAGAGTAGGGTGTGTTCATCGAACCCTACCATCATTTTGGTATTAGAGCAGGAGAGAAAGAAGTTGCTCTTAAGAAGTGAAGAAGACATATCAATAGTAGTATGTAGAGGAAAATAAATCTGCATGCAAGAAAAGAATAGGCTTGCAACCTATATAGTAGGTTGGTTTGAAATAACTACTGTGGGAGAAGTGTATGCGTGTAAAAGGTAACAATAGCTATAAAAGACATCTCAGTAAGATCACAGTCATTAAGGACAGTGATGGAGAAAAACTAGTCAAAGTTTCTGAGAGGAAGTGAAGTGTGGCCAAGGACCTAGTATTTCAAGCGAGGATTGAAGTACAAGAGAATAGTTATGTTCTTAGGTAGATGAGTTGTGGAAGAAAACCTTGAAAGAGAATAGAAGAGTGCTTAGAGTGGGTTCTATAAAGAGGACCGGCACTTACCAAAAGGCCAAGCACATAGAAGATTTGGTGAGGTAGGTTGTAGCAGGAAAATTGTTACTGTAGAGGTTAGTGCAGCTCATAGAGAGTGACATAAAGTTCAAGAAGAAGAGCTTGGGAATGTATAGTGATAGGTGATGAAGCTTGTCATAACAGAGCTTAGAGTGCAGTTGCATTGGAAAAGAAAAAGAAATTCATAGTGGAAGAAGAAAAATGACTATTGATAGTCATACACGAAATTTAAAGGAAAGTCACAAAGGTTTGAAAGAAAATGCCAAAGAGAATGGTACGAGTCAAAGGGAGTTTGATAAAGAGTTCCTTGAAATCAAAGAGGGACTTAGCAATGTGACGAGATTGCTGTAGAAAGAGGAGAAAAATCAGAGTCTAGGATGGATTATAAGGAGGAAAGTTAGATGCCCAGTTAAGAAGTTATTTAATAGAACTTTGAAAAAAAAGATAAATGTCTGGCTTAAGACATTGGATATGGAAAAGAAATTCAAAGACATTGAACAAAGGTCATTAGAAGAAGAAGGTTACTTCCATGAAGTTGATCAAGGTACTTTCTTTGATGAAGAAAGTGAGGACGAGAAAGAAAGACAAGATGATGATCTTATGAGTTGTTTGATAAGTTCAGGACAACTTGAAGACTTGGTGGTCAAGACACCGAATGGAAGCATGGAATCCTATGTTTTTAATACTAATGAATGTTGTGTGAATGCAGGTTATTTTAGTGATGAAGAAGGAAAGTTGTCTAAAACTATCATAAAGAAGAAAAGGCCTGAGGTAGTGCTTGTGGACAGCATGAAGGAGGAGTACAATAAATACTCTGTTATGAGGGAAAATGAGATTCAAACATCTCATAGAATTAAACAGACTCAAAATTTTGTTATAAAGGAAGGTGAGACAGAGATGTCGTGCATAGGAAATCTGGCTGAAGGTGTCACTTCAAAGAAAGGCAAGGTTGTAAGTGCAAAGAACAAAGAGAAGTTGACTGTAGAAAGCAGTCAAGGGAAAGGACAATTGTTGAAGATTGTGAGAGATAAAGAGCACTCTAACATTATACTTCTCAAGTGTGAAGAGGAAATTTGAGTGTTGGAAGAATTGATGAAGGAACCTAAAATTGAAGGAGAGGTTACACCCAAAGAGGAAGAGAAGTTTATAACATCTAAGGAGGTTGAGATGAGTTTTAATTGCCGAAAAAGTACTATGTTTGTAGGTATAACTGAACATGATGAGATTGAGTCTGTAATAAAAGAGATGAAGGACATCTTATCTCTTGAAGGTGAGTATGAAATCCAAGGGTAGCAAGGGAGTGTTGCAAAAGTTCTTGGCTCCAAGGACACTAAAAATGGAAAGGAATGGAATTGTAGCCAACAATTGGAAAGAAATGTTGGAAAATGTAGAGAAACCTCAAACAATGTAGGATGGAAGGGGTATATGATAGTACTAATTTTGCCATGAGAAGACAAGGAGTAAGATATCCAAGTATCTTGGACATCTTTGAGATATGTGCAATAGAAGAAGAAGACATCATTAAGAGTTTTGTAACTCTTACACACGAAAGTGTACAACAACAACAACAAAGTAGTCTGGACAAAGAGATTGATAGCTTGATGAAACATATGTTGAAGAAGTACAAAAGAAGGAGCTACGCGAAGAGAAGACAAACAGTTAGTTGTATGAATGGCTGGACTGTAGCAAAGTTTGAAGGAAAGTTAAATGGAGTTTTATAGACTAAAATTTGGAAACTAGGAGCAGCAAAGGAAGGCAGTCAGGTGTATGGACAACAATTTAGAGAAGTAAGAAGATCATTGCAGAACAAGGTTTGGGATACAGGAAAGATTGAAGACAATGTACTGATGACCAGGAGGTCATTAATTTTCCTACCTTGGGAGTTTGATGCAGGAGCATCCTCTCTCTAAAACATCATCAAAGACCAAACATGGAGGGGTCTTCTCAAAAGTCCTTGAAAGGACCAAATTCCTAAAAAGGAACATTGTAAATTGTAATTATTCCAAGTTTATTTGTGAAAGAGTCATTAGGTTGATTAGGTGGAATATGAGTCCTAGAGTCATTGATAAATAGTAATAATATCTTGTAACTAATTTATGACTAAGAGTTAGTAATCAATTAGGATTCTAAAGGGATAAGGCTGGAGTCATTTGAATAGGTTAGGAGTTTCTAATTATAGGAGTTAGTTCCTAAATATTAGGAGTTAGTTTCTGAAGATTAGGAGTTTCAAGAGAGGAAGATTTTAATATATATTGTAAGCCAGAATTGGCATTTTGTTTTGGTTGATCAGGTCTAGAAGGGAGGTTGATCACATAACCACCTAGAAGAGATTGATCAGGTGGTAATTATGCATGTACAGAGCTTTTGGATATGAATACAAAAGATTTTTTTTGTCATTTCTGTGTAGGCAACATCCCTGTTCATGCATTGATTATGAAATTGGTTATATTTCTGTCAAGTTAAATAATAACTTAATAAGTGTGTGGGAAGTTGCTCAGTTCCTGGAATGGTGAGAGTTTGAGAACATTGTGGAACTCATGGGAGAGTATTGCTGAGTGTTGCTAGATCACTGGTAGAAAATTTATCCTTGTTGGATATTCAAACTCCTTATTGGGCATTGAATTCATGATTGGGTGCATCAAGATTCAATTGCTGGACGTAATAGCATGTGAATTTCATATCTGGGTGCAAGTTCTATAACCAACATATCAAAATTCATTGACTGGGTGCAAGGTTCCATTGTTGGGCGCAAGTAATCCTCTGTTGGGCGCAACTTTCATCTGTTGGGTGTGACTATACTCTATTGGTCGTTTAAAACTCCCTACAGTGTATTAATTCATTCTTAGGTGAAATTTGTCAGAGTTGGGAAAAAGTTCCCCTTGATCTGGACGCAACTATACCAACTGGACGAAATTGTCTATTGGTTGAGCGTTAATCATCCTCTGCTGGGCGAAATTCATTTCTGTTGGATGCAAGTCATCACTGGTTGGATAGGGAAAACATAATTGGAATTGGGAGTTTGGGGATAAGTGCAACGGAAATTAAACCAATACGTTTAGGTATAAATCATTGAAGGAGAGTTCTTAGTGACAAACAATCTCCGTGGGTGAATATGATCTCTACTCTGCCCTTTGATGTATAAACGACACTATCTCCATCTAAGGTAAGTCGTGATTGTTAGGAGTCCATTTATAAAGTACATATATGAATGTTGGATGACATTTAAACAATCATTGATTTTGAAGCTACAACAAAGTTTATGAGATTAGAACCTGAGCCATGGTTTGGGAATGGTTTGATCTCAACAATAACATTGCAATCCATTAGCTTGAAATTATCAGTTAGCATGGTGGTCAGATTAGAAGCATTTTGGTGTGAAACTCAAATCTGGTAGCTATTGAAGCATAAGGTAAATAAATGTTGGAATGTTATTGTTTTGAAATGAAGGTAGAACAAAATAGAGTTGAGGATAGTATTATATTGGTAGCAATTATTAAAGTGGGGAGAAAATGAATCTCTAACCAGCAGTGACAGGGGTTTTGCTACTGGACCTACTAGTACACCTCACTGTGGACTGTTTATATCAAAGGTGTGAGGAGCTATTGTGGTAACATACCAACAGATGGATTATTTGAGAATCATTTTTTTGAGAAAAACATTCTCACTCCAACAACGAAGACAATAGATCATGATTTTCCAATTTCTCCTGAAGGGATAGTTGAATACGATCTAATGACAAGGGATTGAATGGAAGAGCAGGTTGAGGCTAAAAGTTTATAAAGATCCTGTAGAGCAGGGTGTGTTCATCAAACCCTGCCATTAGATACACTTATGAAATGAAGAAGGAAAGTAATGAAATTGGAAAGAAATATGAAGCGAAAGACAATGTGAAGTTAAATTAAAGCTAACTTTGATTATGAATTACTTTGCAGCCATGTCAATGAGTGATCAGACATGAGAGGATTCAGAGGAATAAGAAAGGGTGTGAATGGGGAAGTTAAATGAATGTATGGTATTGAAGAGGAGGAGAAATAAAGGTTGAATGGAATAAAGATAATCTAGAATTAGTGTTGGAGGTCAGGAAATATTAGTAGAAAGTGGTGAAATAGGGGGAGTAGAATGGCGAAAATGAGAAAGAAGATTGAGATGGATAAATATTGGAATGGATAGATGTGTACAAACAGATTTGGATATAAATATGGGTGTTGCAGAGAGGGAAATATTTGAGAAAATTTATATGAATGTGCTAGAGAGAGAAAATGAATTACAAGAAAACTGTGATGAAGGTGCTCTTTATCAAGGGACTGATCTATCAATTCATAAAACAATTAAAATGCAGAAATAAAATGAATTACAGGGAAATAAACTAAACAAAAAATTAAATAACAATTATTGTACACAAAAGAGTGCATCACCTAGATCAAGGGGCCATCCTGATCTGGTCTATGAACTGTGGTTAAAGAGCTCACTCCAACTTGATTTGTAGCAGATCCAGAAGTTCTAATTTCTCATTTAATTAAAATTGGGTTTACAAAAAATGGAGCAGCTCTCTAATATAAATTTGTTTACATAAACATGATGATCTCCTCTTTATTGTTGTTCAGATATGGTGTGCACACATATATAGATAAGGTCAAATTTATCCTTCTATAACAGTTATTCCAAAAATAGCATGAGATCCTTTAAGCTCGGATCTCTGTAACAACATGGGCGCAAAATCTTGAAATTATGGAAAATTGGGTGTTATTCCCCTAATCATATCCCTCTTATTCTTCACTTTTTGAGGAAACCACTTGCATTTTTGCTAATTGGGTATGTTATGAAGAAAACCCATATCCCCTAATTTCGAGATCCTCCTTCATCTACTCATGAATATCCACTCATGTTGATGACTAAAACAAGTTTCAACAGAATTGCTAAAAATTTGGGTTTGTCATTCTTGGAAGATTTGCATTTATCCTGGAATCCATGCCATAACTTTCAAACCTGTTTCTATGGGAAGTAAATCAAATCATTATATACAAACCCTTTTTCCCATTTGTCCATTGGAGAAGCGGACAATTGTCAACAATTGATTTGTTGTTCAAGCCGGTATCGAAATAAGTAGGCAGTACCAAAATAAACAAGCAGTACTGAAATAAACTACTAGTAAAAGAATTAACTTGTGGTGCCATACTTCCTCATGAATTTCTTTCTTTGGATGCCTTGTTGATCAATACCTTTTCCTTGCTCACCATTTCCTATTCGGGTTCTAGTACTAGCTATGTTGATCCGAATGGGTGCTAGAATCTCGAGTCTTTTGATCCTGATCAAGTGTGGGAATTCATCACTATTAGTTCATTAAAAAATAACAAATCAACCATGAATTATCATCATTTACTTTCATCATTTTTAATCAAAAGATTTTAAATAAAAGATAAGCTTTGAAAAGTAAATGTAATGTTTTATGTTTAAATGCAATGATATAATAGTGGAATGAGGTGGATGCAAGAAGTAATTCTTGGAGTCCATCACATTTCAAATTCTACATCTATTGCATGAGATCGGTAGCTCAGCTCATGGGTGATATGGTGTGGCAATTGATACAATTATTATGTAGGGATCTCAAACATGAGGAGATCCACCTGACTCCATCCTCTTTCATTTTCTAGACTTCATTTTCCAGAAACCTTACAACTATTGGTGATATAGCCAACACTCTACTCTCAGAGTGTTCTTGTGATACTTCCTATGCTCGAGGTCACTCGACTGAAGACCAACCTTAAATTTCTGGCGTGGGTGTGTGCATTGAGCTCTCATCACGTGGTGGTGCTGTAGCATGTGTTGCCTCCAACACCTGGAACAATTCTTAAAAGTTATTTGTATACTCCTGTTGAATCCATTTTTGTGCATTGATGGCCTGATCAACCCCCACTACCAAGGTATTCTCCTCCTCCTTTGTGCTTTTCAACCCTATAACTATTCTTTTGATGTCTTCATTTGACATCCACATGATTGGATATTGGACTTCCTTCCACAGTGGTTCCCTCGGCATATCAACCTTCATCTTCTTGTGCTAAACTAGAAGCCCTTATCTTGTTGTATTTTTCCATTTGGGTGGGTTTGGTAACTCTTCCTCTATTAGAGGGTCACTAGAAATGTCTTCAGGTTCATCATCTTTTACATGGCTATGCACAGACTAATATTTCTCATCCTGGCATTTTCCTTTGGTCTCCTTCTTAAAGTGTCTCTCAAGACTTCCCTATCAGCTTCCTCTTCTGTAATTTCTTCATTGGGGACGAGAAATTTAATATCATCTAGCCATTCTTGTATAATTTTCTCGATGGCAGCCTCATCTAATTTATATTCACATGGGAGTGATTTCTCATACATATCTCTACTTTCCTGCAAGTATACACGATGGATATAAACTTTAAATTTTAAAACATGCTTGAATTTTTGAAATACCTCCTCTAACAGGAATAACACCTTTTGCACTGTGTAAGACATTGCTTCCAACCACACCCATAATATGACATTCTTGTCCATTTGGTCTTCCTTCTTCATCATTTTCCACAAGTTGTTTTACGTTTCCATGACAAAATTGGCTCACGCGACACTAGAAATTGAACGTTGTGCTTCCGCAGAGTGCCCCATCCTTCCAGCGTATTTAGAATTAGTACCCAACTATAATGAAATTATTTCCCATTCATTTGAGCTTCTCTATGGCCAATAATTAATTGATTCAACAAAAAGTGTTCCCAACTCATCTGCACTCCAACACCGCACATCTTGACTGCCTTAACTACCACAACAGGGCATTGGTCCCACTGACATTTTATCAATAGATTTCACACCATGAGTGTGGATGCGAAATTGATGTGGTCATCATTAATTTGATTAATGAGGGCACCTCTTTCCCCTCTTTGTGTCTCATATTTCTCATATATGCTTTACGTGATGGCTCTCTTTAATTCTTTGGCAAATAGCTTCTTAGGATCCTCCCCTTGGATAGGTAATCATGTAATTCAAGAAATAAACTACACTATAATTTCTACCTTCTAGTCCATCCATAGAAATCCTCCATGGATGCAACTTAATAATTGTTTAATGCATGCATTAAACTCTTAGTTCCATCTGAAATGTGGAATGTCGAGCAGTTGTAGGATGCCAGAGGTCTTCAAGCCTAATTCCCACTCTTGTTCTTATAATAAAATAATGCCTAAGGGTTGAGGGATGGGCTTCATATACTTATCTAGTCCAAATTTCAAGAACTTTGTTAAATCCCCCACATCGTGGTTAGTGTACTTCAAGTTTTCTACTCACCTAGCCAAATCCCCGTCAATCTCAATTCCCACCAATTCTGGGAGGTGAATATCATATTTTGATGGCTTCTTTCTTAGTTCTTTATTATTCTTCTACTTTATTAGTGATGAAGGTCCTTCCATCATCTTGGTGCTTATAATGGCTTTGCTATCGACTCTACTTGCTTCAATGGGAAGGCTCTATAGTTCTTTTCGTTGCCTATACTTCTTCACTATAAATATGAAAACCTAAATGAATGAAATAACATGACTATAGTTGGCCTTATTACCCTTCATATTCCCTTGAGGTGCATTCAATTCATTAATGGTGTATTTAAGTCTAAGAAATAATGACAAATATTCCATCCTCTTGACGAGATTTCAACATTAATTGGAACACTTGTCGATGCCACCAATGGTCCAACTATGTCTTGTCAATAATTCCACGTTGTCCTAATTCCACGTTGTCCTAGCTTTATTGTGGTCTTAATGCATTGATGATAGGAATGACACTTTGTACATAACCATGTGATTTGATTTTCCTTCCACCCACTAACTTATCATGCACGCTATCTTGTAAATGTGTGATAGTTGTAACCCACTTTTTCTTTCCTTTCCAAGCTGCAACATTCCTCGTTGTTGCATTGTCTGTGTCTTTGGTCTATGCACAATATCCCTTGTGTGACCTATCCTATGATTAGATGAAGGCACAGTATTTCTACTATGTGGCACATCACTAGTGTGACAAGTCATGAGTCTTCTTGACTTTTCTGCTCATATTTATTTGAGTGGTCTACCGCTATGGTGTGCCATGACAAATTTTCTCTTTTTCCTATTCACTCAGTCTCTACTATGCATCATTCTCTGGTCATGACTCGACAGTGAAATTGATATGTCTTTTTCTTCCTTGATTATCTCGTATGGGATCTTCTACCTACAAAATATCACACAATGTAAGAAAAACCTTCCTAAATATACCCTTTTTTTTACAATTGTTGCGTAGTACGATTGTCCTTGTAAGGTTTCAGTTGGTTTTTATTTACTACTCCCTCCCATTATTCAACATTCAAATTTGATATTTTTATTTCTCCTACATTTGTGATATACTCAATTCTGTAAGGTCCCAATCAGCGCATTTAAAACTTTCCTAGGTGCTTCAAAAATTTACTACAATACAAGAATACTAGCATTCCTTGATGAAAATATTTATTCCCAATGTGTTTGTCATGCCATACTTTTCGTTGCACCTTCTGAACTCTTTGGTGAAAACTTATAATAAATCTATCCTCATTTATCTCCATTAGTTGATCTAATCTCCTTTGCATTGTATTAGTCTCCACCATATTGGTAATGGTTGCGACCTGAAGACTCGGTACAATAAATTCCGCTGGCATCACAACTTCCTTTCCATATACCAGTCTAAACAATGTGTGCCCTATTAACCTCTTCAATGAGGTTTTGTATTCCCATACAACTGCTGGAACTCTCCGATCCTAGTCATTTTTTTTTGTATATTGCATATCTTCGTTAAAGTTGTTTCTAGAATCTTATTAAATTCCTCCACCGTTTCATTAGCTTGAGGATGATAAGGTGTAATTTTCTGATGGTGTATCCTAATTTGTTCAGTCATTTTCTCAATTGTATTGTTCAAAAAGTGTTTCTCTTGGTCACTCATCTAAACTTTTGGACATCGAGACCTTGTAATCATGTATTCGAATGGAAACTTAGTTGTTGTTTCCACAATGCAATCTTTTACTATGGTCGCTTCTTCCCACCTAGTTAAGTAATATGTTTCGGTAATAATGTATCATTCCCCTATACTCCACGTTGGTGGATTTCAAGGTACAACAAAATAAACTTTCCATTTATCAAATGCTCGTAGTGTAACCTATGGATTTAGTGGCAATTCATTTCTTCTATATGGTTTTCCTACCCTTTGGTAGGCATCACAAGTAGTTCAATAATATTTTGTATCCTTAAATATTATTGGACACCATAAGCCTACCTGCATGATCTTTTGTGTAGTGGAGTTTCCTACATAGTGTCCTCCTGCAACTCTTTGTATGTCTCCCTCATTATGTCTTCCCTTTTATGTGGAAGAAGGCATCTTCTAAGAATTTCATCTGCTCCTAGTTTATAAATTTGACTTGCAATGAGATGATAATCTATCTCTTTTACTACCAGTTGTCTCTTCTTCGCAATGGTGTTGTCTTGTGGTGTTTCCCCTATGATTAATAAATATGTTATATCTTCTAGTTTCTCATCAATCTTGGTAACCCTGAACAAATACGCATCTAGAAGGTTATCATCCAAACTTCCTCCTTGCTCACTGGACTCTATGTGAGACATATTATATGTGCCCATATTGGTCTTTTCAGGATTAATAATAACTTCAATGTCATATTCCTGAAATAGTAATAGCCACCAACAAATTCTTCCCCTCACACTAGCTTGTTGACAAGGTAATTTAAAGTAGAATGGTATGTATACAACTTAAAGTGTGACGCTAGTAGATAATTCATATACTTATGCATTTAGTATACCATTTCAAGTCCTTCTCTTTCTGTAGTAGTGTAATTCCTTTTTGTTGTGCTCAATTTTCTGCTAGCAAATGCAATAGGGTGATTTATCTCTCCTTCACTTAGCTGAGTTAACATTGTTCCCAACACAATGGATAAGGCATCAACATGCACATGGAATATTTTTCGTCCAATCTAGAAAAACTTAAATTGGCACACTTACCAATTTCTCCTTTAGCTCATCAAATTCTTTTTAACACTCCTCCATCCAAACAAAAGGGAATATCCTTCTTCAAAAGTTTCTCTAATAGCGTTGTAATTTGTGCATAGTCACGCATGAACCTTCAATAGTATCTTGTGTGTCCTAAAGCTATGTGCAACTACTTGACAGTTGCGGGGGTAACCAAATCTAGGATAATATCAATTTTGGCTGGGTCGACGAGTAACTAATCCTTACAAACAATTTGACCCATCAAAACTCCAAACAGTGAGAAAAAGATACATTTCTTAAAATTCAAAGAGATTTATAATTGTTTGCATCAGTCTAACATTAGTCATAGTTTCTAAACATGTTTCTTTAGAGGGCTAAACATTTTCCAATATTCCAGGTATACCTCCAAGAATTTCTAAATAAAATATTTCAACGTCACAACTACTACCCTGGAAAATATTGTTGGGGAATTCTTCAATCTAAATGGCATTACCGTGTATTGAAATGATCCCCATTCCATTGAAAATTTTCTTTAGTGCCAATCTTCTTTAGCTATCTTAATCTAGTGGTATCCTAAAAATCCATCCATGAACTATTAAGCTTCCTATCCTACTACACTCTCTAATACCTCATCAGTGAATGGCATTGGGAACAGATCCACTATGAAAGCATCGTTTAACTTTCTGAGATCCACAAACAATCTAATTACTCTCATTTTATTATCTTGGATGACCATAAGGATTATCCACACAGACTCATCTTCTATCTCAATTATTCTGGCTAGCAACATTTTTTTCAATCTCCTCCTTCACTTTTTCCTTATACTTTGGATTCAATATTTCTAGTATATGCTTAGCTGTCTTCATGTTGGGTTTTAAGGGAATCTTTATTTCTCCAAGTTCTCTTTCTATTTCCTTCATTTTTGAAAAATTATTAGGAAACAGATGTTGGTATTCTCTCGGCAAATCAACAATTTGGGCTACTAACTCCTTGTCCCAATAATCTCCTATGGTTGCAAACTTCATATTTTCATCCATTCCAATATTTACTTTTGTTGGTTTTAGGGGCTTCATGTATTCTAGTGCGTCAACACTTAATTTTGATCCCTGAATTTCCCTCTATCCTTCAAACTCTGTAATGTTCAATTTCCTAGGATCTTCCTCTTCTTCAGGTTTTGTCTCTTGGATGTTATAGCACTCTACCAACTCTTTCATGTGTTGGAAATCCTTGTGGTATTCACACAGGGGTAACTCTTATACAATCTCTTCCTGCGCAAACTAAAATACAATATTGTGAATCCATTGTAATGTGCAATCCACCAGGAATTCTTCTGACTTGAACATAAATGTCTTAATGACATCCTCCCATGTCCTTGACCATTTTCCTGTAGCATGCCTCATTTCCTACTAAATGTAATAATTCGTCAATATTTTATCAAGTGTGTGTACAAATTGATGGACCCATTCATCATGAGATATCTTATATTGTTTCCAAGTGGTGACACACTTATCAATGTGCATCCATGGTGATGCTTCTTTTATATACATATCCTCAATGTATTTTGAGATATATCCAAGTCATGAGGTAATCATTCTTCTCCCTAGGTCTCATGAACCAATGTGTTGCTTGTGTGTACCCCACGAGCTCATTGGGGTAGCTTTTAATGCAGTATCTAGGGCTTGGACTCTAATCTCTGGAGCAACCTTCTCTTCAAACTCCTCAAGAAATTCTTCAGTCTCAGTCAAT
>Ga0073774_1000324_pt1 | contig 12295 bp, 6 predicted proteins | sample InSIn5gowninarea_FD_77487 | JGI IMG/M metagenome (GOLD analysis project Ga0073774, IMG submission 77487) | Clean room microbial communities from NASA Spacecraft Assembly Facility at Jet Propulsion Laboratory, Pasadena, California, USA -... ... | reverse complement strand
CTAAACCCTAATGCTACTCTTTAGCAACCTAGCACTACCCCCTAACACTAAACCCTAGCTTGTTTTCTAAGTTGTTCACCTCATCTCCCTAAGTGCTAACTCTCCTCCCATTCTCCCAAGCCTAACGTATTACCCCAATCCATCCAAGGATCACCTCAACCAACTGTTTAGGGTGGCGTTACCCTTCTAGGGTTAGTGCTACCCATCCTTGCCTTCCCTCTTCCCTTTACTTTCCACTTTTTCCTCCTAAACCCTAGTCTCTACCTTTCCTACCCTCCCTACAAGTCTAACACCATACCTCTCTTCTACTTTATCATCAATACCTAGGAGGCTACCCTACTCACCTTTTCCAAGATAGTGCTACCTTCCTAAGGCTAGCGCTACATCTCTTCACCTCCTACCTTCTTCTCCAAGTTCATCATCTCTTCTTTCCTTGATCGCTGCCCTACATCTCTTATTGCAGTCCTAATTCTACCCTTTGAAACCCTTCCTGAGGAAATCCCAAGGGTAGCGATACCTTGTCGTAGAGTAGCGCCTTCATTCCTAGCCATTTCTCCCCATCTCTTTGTGGCTGTTATACCTCTCTTTGCTTCTGTCCAAATAGTCCTCATTACAGCGCTAAGTTCTTAGGTTACAACCCTCCAAACTCACCCTAGGACACCCCCCTACAAAGACCTACTTTTCCCTACCTTGCCCATTTTTCGTAGGCTTCCCTTAAGCCTTATCTAGTGACTTAGATCTGCTATGATAAAAGTCAAATCAGATTTGATTTGACCCCCCTTTTAACCTCCTAAGATCTTCCCCAAACCCTCCCCTCACACCTGCTAACATTCACTAACACACTAACACTAATTACTAACCATCTGGAAGCACGTAATCTAAATAATTGTAACTAATTTTATGTGTATGTGGCTATTGGTTAACATGCCATTAATGAATTGCGATATAGAACACCATAGAGCATTAACATATACTCTAAAATCATTTATTGCTTCCTTTAATATTTCTTGTGACAAAGAGAATGTGTAACTATTATTGATTTAATTGATACTTAACACGTGTGAAATATATGTGCCATAGAACATTAGTTACACATTGCTTCCATATGTAAGTGATCATTAGATAAGTCCTTCACTGAGCTTCCTTGTTTGTGACTAGCCTCATACCTTGAGCCTTGGCATTTGACCCACCTGTATTTGATCCTAGGGATACCCCCCTTGACCAAGAGATCTCAAGTGCAGAGGAACTCTCACTGAGGTGACAATGGTGGGAGCCCCTATTAGTTGATCCAAGTCAGTGCGCCATGAGCCTTGTAGCAAATTGGGGCATCGGTTTGCGCATCAACACGTCTCGAGGACAAGAAATGCCATGTAAGTGCAAACAACAATTAAATTTTTAAAAGGTTAAAAATAAATTGTTAGAAGTTTGCTTGTAATTTTGCTAGTTCTCTTTTTTAAGTTTAGTGTTGCAAAACTTGTAATCTTTATTGTTGTCTTTTTATGGCTCATTGGTTGATTATGGGTTTGAGGCACGTCAAGTACAAGAATTCACCATCAATGTTCTGAGTCAACCTTGCAGCACTTCAGGTTGTGAGCACAATTGATCGGTATTTGAGCACATCCACAACAAAAAGCGAAATAGGTTGGAGCATGCGAGGTTGGAGAAGTTGGTTTTCATCTACTACAACCTTCGGATGCTCACAAAACAGCTGTGGCCAAAGGATCTAGATCCAATTTTATTGGATAGTATTGATTTAGGGTCCGAGTGGGTTGTGGAGGAAGAGTTCCCTGATGATTTGAGTTGGCTTGATGAAGAGACTCAGGATCTCTCTAGTCTTCCATCTCAAATGGAAACTCCAAATACACCTGCCTTATAGTTGCTTCAATCTTCCAATGTTGCCACTAGCTCCTCAAGGACTTATTTTAAGTGTACTCGTAGTCATGCATGAGACTCGAGATTGTACATGGAGACATTATCTATTTTGGTTTTATAATTAAGTTATGAGACTATGAGTTATCATTTATGTATTTGAATTTTGAACTTGTTGCCATTTTTTATTTTGATTATGGACTTATGATTCATTTTCCTATTCACTATTTAAATTTTGCATGGAAAAATTGATTATGTTATGTTGTATTATCATAGCTTATGAGACGATGTTATGAATTATTGCATAGATTGTGGTTTTATAACTTACATGGATTGGAAGTGTTAGTAGCTTCCTTTTTGTGCCTCAAATTTAATGTATTTAATTTTTTTTTTCCTATTTGACGATTCTTGCCGAGTCTGCAAGTCAAAGCCAGTCGAGTCTTTGCCAAGTCCAAGTCATGCAACATTAACAGGGAGTCTATCCTTTCTCAATTTGAGCAATTTATGTTTATACTCAGATATCTAATCATGGCTTTAGATTCCACAGATGTACCACCAGATTCAATCAAGACAATAGGGTAAGGAGTACTGCATTTAATTTTAAAAGTATATGTTATAAAACGTTTTTGGATTTACTACTTTTTATTCCATGTCTTATGAGATGCTGTAGGTCCAATCTTCACATGCCATATAGAATCACTGGGATAACTTTGTTTTCAAGACTGTTGTCACAAATTATCTCAACCAGCTGGTTCAAGGTGTACCAGCTGTAAAACCTAGGCACCTCATAGTCAACCCCCACTGTCGCCATAGGGCTTGACCCTCTCTCTTTAGGCTTCACGATCCAGGTTGTCCAGACTAGCCATAGGAGGTGTCCCTGTCCACAGCTTTTGAAATCAAAGGCCATTTGTAAGGCTTAAGACTTCTAACTCTGTGAACCCTTTAGGCCACTTAATCTCTAATTATGACACTTGGAGAATTAATGGTAAATGAAGTGTCTTTTGGGGTAAACTAAGTCATTATGTTTATGAAATATGAAGACTGGTGACTTGGATTGGTTACAAAATTAGTCTTAGGTTTTAGAGAAATTTGGCTAGGTTTGTTAGATGTAATCTTCAATGCATGCAATGGCTGTTATATGATTTTTAATTGCTGATTTTATTTTCAGCCACTATATTATCATCAATTAAGTACCAAAAGGAACCCTAGATGTGGCCTATGAAATTCCTAAGACTTGATAAATTTATTATGATCAAAATGTATGATTATAAACTTAAATCAATGGCTTCAAACAAGAAAAATCAGATTTGATATAAAATTTCTGAGTTTACTACAAATTCTTGTTCTGGCATTTTGTCAGACATTTTGCTGGAAATGCCAAATTTGATGGAAAATGCAATAAAACTCAGATCTGAAAATAAAAAATGAGATTTGGGCATCAATACTTTGTGAGATAACTTACTTGGGGTTCAATTTTGAAGATGAAAACAACCCAGCAAGCAAATTTGACAAGAAACTTCAATCTGGATTAACGATTTGTGTGCTTTGAGCCCCTCTAATGCCCTCTTTTTTCCCAGTTCAAATTTGCACGTAAAATTTGTGATTAGAAGGCAAATTTTAAATGATTAGGCTAAGAAATACTACCAAAAGTCATTATTTAGCAAGGCAAAGCAAACCCGGAATGGAAAAATCGATTTGTAAAGTGGAACGATAAGATTTGGAATGTGCCCTTTTGGCAAAAACGCCCCTACAATCAAAATCAAATGAAAAATCAGTGTTTAGCGACTAAAGTGCGAGGAATAAGATGAAAGTAAATCAAAGTGGAGATGCATAACAAAACCCAGATGCCAAAATATTGATTTTTGGAGTGTTATGCATGCATGAAAGGATGAGGTGCCCCTCTATGCCGTAGCACTATGCATAAAATATTATTTGATTAGCAAACAAAATAATGAAAGAAAACTAAGCTAAATGGGTGAGAAGACGAAGAAATGAAGAGGAATGATAAACTAAACAAAAAGAAACAAGTCCAAGAGATGGATTGAAGAGATAATTTTGAGTGGTAAAGCTGCCTTTGGGAGAATGTGCCCCTGCCAAAACAAAACACAAATTAGATTTGAAAAATAGTTAGAGTTAGAAGTAAAGCCAACCAAATAATGAGGACTAGTGCTATTCATTGGGTGAATGGAGTCTCATGACTCTCTTAGCCAAACAAATTTGCAAATGCATCTATGCAGTAGATGAGAAAACCCTGGAATCCCCTCTATCTACTAGATTCTAAAAATCAGGTCTAAAATACTGAATAAATTCAAACTCTTCTTTCAATTTGCAATGGCAATGCTTAGAAATCTAATACATCTACCTATTGCCAAAAATTATGAGTGCAAATTTTACCCAATATTTACCAAATTGCCCGGAAGGCACAACCCACACTTTGTTTGTGAAGCATAAACAAGATGACCAAAATACACCAAGATCAATCGAACCAACTTCTTTCTCTATTAAGCTCCTTGGCCAAAAGCTTAAATACAAGTGCTCTCAAGTACAAAAAATATACCAATGATGGGGGGTCTCTATTCTTTTATAAAGAGGGAGACCCCCTTTAATACACTTTTTACACTTAATCATGCCTTAAGACATGACTATCTCTTTTTACTTATTTACAAAGTTATAGCATTAAGTTACAAAATGCAAATTAAGGGTTATAAATTGTCTTTTACATAACATCTCATTACATATTTTATAAAGTGCTCAATAATGCAAAATTGTATCCTTTAACATCAAGATAGGGACCAATGTACAATGTGACCAAGGAGACACTAACAATGTCCATGACAACTAAACCCAATGGTGGCATGATGATGATAAACAATGAAGTGCTAGTTGATGCTAATGATGCTAGTGCAGCAACCCCATGTCTATCAAAAATCACCTCCGAACCAAAGTATCTGGATATCCAATCTAAAGAGAGAAACTAGAAGCAAAATCCAAATGAGTATCCAAATCATGCACTGGACTCCCATTGGATCTCATAAAACACCTACTTGACCCAGTTTTTTTTTATGTTGTAGGGCCCACCACTGGGCATCACGATTTTCAGTTATAGACTCATAAGTAGATGAAATCAATAAACTAATTAATGAACAATGATCCACATACATGCCACCTATATGATAATCAAGCAATTATGATGTTTCAGTTCAACCCTTATTAACGGACAAGCATGATGATGCAACAAGGATGTCCTCAGTGGAGAGTGTTTCTACTGGAAGTTGGTACTATAAGGTCAACAAAGGGTAGACGGAAGGCTATGATAATAGGAAAATGACCAAAGGCTTGACCATTTGCTGCTGATGCTGAACTAGGAGACAAGATGATCATCTAGTTGTGAGCCAAAGAGGAGAGTCTAATACATGAGTTGTTGAACTGTAAGATCCCTCTATAATCTGGAACTGGTGCTATGATGTATATCAACTAGATAATGCATGGTCTCCCCAATAAGGTATAAACACCTAAGTTCCTCCTCACTGGTAGATATGAGGCATTGACTAGTATTACCCCCCATCAAGATCGGCACAAGGATATGATGCTGCGACTGTAATATCCCCCCCATCAAAACTAGAATAGGGTATCATGGCATGAATGCACATGTCCTCCCAATAGCTACTGGCATGAGGAGAAGAGGGATGAAGCACTGACTGGCACTATGCTCATGTAAGTGTTCATGGAACACTCACTCAATACATCTCCATAGGAATAGGTCAACACCGGTGTAGTGTGATCTTGACTCTGGCTAGAAGGCATAATGCACTAAGAGTATCACAACTGGGAAAAGATTACAACATGATCATTGGAAAAAGTCAAGCCTTTGTCATAGGGAAATGGAGGGCTCGATGGATGTATAACTAAGTAAATGACGGAATGTGAGCGGATGTGTAGATGATATCATATGAAATAGAGTGAACCAAACCCTAAATAGAATCACTCAAATCCACTTTAAAAGAGAACTAAGGAATCCATCATCACGTGTCTCGTTAATAAAGGAAAATGGAAGGTTTGTTAGCTGATTTATCATTTAATGGCATGATACTTGGATAATTTCTCATTAATAGGCTTACTGCAATCTCATGTATACATGAATCATAAACTAGAAATAGCAAATGCAAGGTGGGACTAAGACTGAAAAATACATCATGCTAAACCACCCTGCTACCAATATAGTCTAGACATATACGTCAAGACTCAAGAGCACTCCACATATACATGTACTCTGAGCTAAGTTATCAACAGGCTCCATAGAGAAAGACAGATGGCATCCATGTTGTGACAAAACTGAATAGCAGGTACCCATACAAAATGGGGTACAACAAAGACCATAATGAGCTTTCCAACTGTCAGTGATTCTTTTCTCAACATTGTAGTTCTAATTTAAAAGGAAATTGAAATTGATGCTTAGGTTTTATAAGATTGAACCTTGTCGAAGTGTTATTACCATATAGAATTGGAGGATAATTTCTTTTCTTAGATTTAATTGTCATGTCCTTAGTTTTTTTAGTATATGCATACTCTTCTTTGTAGACTCGAAGATTTTCTTTCTGGTGACTTATTAGTTAGTTTTTTTCTGTTCTACCTAATGGGAGCTTTGTTGTAGAAATGTATCTTTATTATATAAACGTATTGAAAGATTTTTTGATTTTTCAGGTATGGATAAATCTTGGACCACTTCTGTACCATTTCGCAGATACGTATGCACCTGAAGATGTAAATATTTTCCTTTAGTGCAATGTAATTTGTTTTCAGTTAATTAGATTTGGGTGTAAACTCTTTGGATATCTGTGAAATAATTCTGAAATTAATTTGTACTTTGATTCTTCAGGAAATGTCAATTGAACTCAGTTTGGAAGATGTGAAAAGGCTAGCATTTCATTATGGATTTGAGATGGAGGTAATACCCTGTTTCATTCTTTTCAGGTAAAGTCGTCAGGTTCAAGATATATATTAATACTTTTACAATTTTACTGAGGTGTGTATTCCTGCATCTTTTTGGTTACCAGACAGAGAGAACTATTGAGACAACTTACACTGCAAACCCAACTTCCATGATGCAAGTAAGATGGTCTTGACATTATTTTTGAGACATTTGCTTTTCCATATCCATCTACAGAACTTTTCTTTAGATTGCCCTGCACCAGTTACTGGGGACCATTAATCTGGAAATTGCATGGTTATTCAAAGTTCATTTGGTTAGCCCAATTTTTGTAACGGTGTATCCTCAGAAGCAAGAAAACTATAGGAAAAATTATTGTAGTAGATATTGATGATTGCTGATATTTTTATCCATTATGTAACATACTATTGCAGAATCGATACTTTGCTGCCTTCTGGACAATGAGAAAGAAGGGTTCGGCTGCAAAAAATGTTCCTGTACAAGATTTATGATAAAGGGTTCCTTTTCACTCCAGTGTTTATTGAGATGCTGATTCGTGTACCTGTGTTTACTTCCATGGTGTTAACTTCAACATCAGCCTGGCATTGCACATCCAGTTGTAATTAAAATTTCAGCGCCCAGGATTTCTGATTCTTTGTTGTATGGCTAGGAACTTTATAAATATATATTTCCCTGCCTTCAAGCTTCAGCATTTTTCCAAACACGGTGAGCGCATTAAGTTCTCCCATTGAAGATTTCACATGAGAATTTCCGATAATGATTCATTAGATTCATGTCAAATTATTCCTTGAATAGTCTTTCTAGGAGTCTGGTTTCTTTTTACTTTAGTTTCTTCCTACTAGTCAGCATTTTCTGTTTTTAAAAGTTTCTTAACTTCTTACTCGTCTCGAGTAATAAAACTCCACTGGAACGAGTTGTAATTCTGTTAAGTCCAACTTACTGATTCATTATCAGAAATAAACATGATGAGCACTCTTTGGAACTGGAAAATGACATGCATGAGAAAATTATTACCAACATGACTCCTATTCTTCACTGCCATCTCAGAGCTGCTTATAAGGGCTATTATTAATTATAATATGAGTACAACAAACAACAACTGGGATAGCATCATATCCGTGGCTTTCTTATTGGTGATAACCTCTTGACACAGGCACGTATTCATTTTGGATCACTTTCCTTTGATGGGGTAACGTCCTGATCAGCTTGCCAAACTCCATTGGCTTCAGTACTCCAGAGTTGAAGTGGAACTAGTAAATTCAAAGCAATTCCTTTAATTTTGATAAAGCCTTGACACAAATAAGCTTTGATTTGTCAGTATTTAGTACGCTCGAGGAGAGTGGTCGCCAACATAGAGTATTTTACGTGGACATGGACATGAAAACAAATATCCCACCAAATTACATGGACATGGACATGTATTTCAGGAATGCATTCCTTCCTCCAAGTTTTAGTAATGACAGTCCTGGACAAGAAATCCCACTCTGAATAAAAACTATTTAAATTATAAAATATTAGAATCTATTTTTAACCATAATTAATCACAAATTTATATAATTAAAACATCCATATCCAATTACACAATTCGGAAAGTGGTATCAAAATAAAAAAAATGATGGTATTTCTTATTATAAAATTACTAATGTTTAAATCAAAATGACATACGATGATATTAATTTGATTATAGCCTTCATCATATAAATAGTAAAGAGTGTCATGACAAAAATAATTGAAGGAAAAAATGGACGAGGCTTTAGATGTTAGTTGAATAAACCTCTGTTTTGTACTTTGCAGCAAATGTCAAAGCCATTTGCATCCTGAAAAATGTGTCATGACACTCTAACCAATCCCTACTGAACCACATTAGCTGAGACTCATTATGTTTGCATCATCTTCTAGATCAACATTTCATCATGTTGCTTGGCCCTTTAAAATCTGTGGTTTCTTCCGAAGTCAAAGACCTGAGGCTTTATGCAGTAGAAATAGGTTCTCTGTTCTCTAGGAGGCAAGGTCGTTACTCTTGATAGAGTGGAAGAAGCTATAAGTGGACACTTTTTCTATGTTGTGGAGAAACTAGATATCCATGTTCAATTTCTCCAAGCCTAGGAGTATCCATGTTTGTGTAGCAGATGACCTCCACTGTATGGGAAAATAATGATACCATGGACTTCTGATTTTTCCACCAAACATTGTTCAACACTCATAGTGTCACCCTCTTCCCCTCATAGATCTTGGACTCTTACCACATAAACTATTCAATGCACATAAACATATTTTATAGTAGGGGTTGCTAATTAAGCATCCTCTCTAATATGATATAGTAATTAATATATCTAGTCTCAATGGGCTTGAGGAGTTCCTTCCTTCTGTAAGCCTTGTATAGAGCTAAGGGAGTGGAGTGGTTGCAGATAAACATTTGCACATATCTAGCAATCGAGGCATTTTTTAGTGCATGCCTACATCAATAATTATGGGTGTACTTTCCTTGAATTAGCAACCCAATTGATAAGGGAATTGTTGTTGCATTTATCATAACTTGCAACACATGGGAAGGGTTGACCTCTATAACATAACAAAGAATCTCAAATTGGAAAGTTGTATCAATGTGTTTTCTAGAAAATTGCTATATGAATGAATAGACTTGCAATAGATGTCTTAGTGATGTTGATGAGTGGGTGCCTACTATTTGTACCCCATCCATGATAACAAAGCAACCTCTCCTCACTCATGTTTGTCTCAACTCTTTGCCTAAGGGTGCATATGATGTCCATTACATTGTAATTGCTTTGATTATCCCCTAGTAAGAAGATAAAGTTGTTGAATTTTTAAGTTTTATGCGGTATTCTTCAATTGCTGAAGCATAACAAGTTCACCAGTAGAAACAAATGCACAAATACACAAGATGTAACTTGGGAAGACCCTCATGGGGTAGAAAGACCCAGCAAGCCTTTTCCTTATGTCAGAGTATCTTCTTAAAATGTCAATACGTGCCTTGGCATGCCTTCAACAAAATCCTCGGAGGGTGAAGGCAAACGTACGTAGAGCAAGAACCTATGAACCAAAGACAAAGCTCTTCACTAAGTGTGCAATAACCAAAGACACAAGTGCACAACCTAGGAGAGAGATGGATCACAAAGTGTGAATGAATCATTATGAATGAATGAGGAGTGACTCACTCCTTTATTTATACATGATCAACCACAAGCTTATGAACAAGGCCGACAATAAAAATAATAGAATAATAATCTGTTACAATAAAATATTCATTGGCTGAACCCTAACACTAGCATCTAGGTGACATGAGGTCAACTCTAAGGATAAAGACATCATCATCTCAACCACTAAGCTATCAGTAAGGCACCTCTACTAGCTAGAGTGTGAGGAACCCACATCCCTACTATTGGGTGTTGACTGGGCACCAAGTGTTGACACTGAGAGGGGGGGTGAATCAGTGTAGACCAGTTTTTACTTAACTTTAACCTTCAAAAACCAAACTTGTTAAGCAACACCTTTTATATAAATAAATTATTCACAATGAAGTATGCACCATTAATTACAGAACCATCAATGAATCAAAATGAAGTGTGTAACATTAATTACAAAACCATAAATGAATCAAATGATATATAAATAATTAATCACAAGTTTAATCAATGAATAGTTTAATCAATGAAACAATTATTAACATTTACATGCATTATCATTTACACATTATATCATTAGCATTTATAAACAACCATGAAGATCACAAACCATATGAACACCAAGATTTTTACATGGAAACCGAGTGACTGGGAAGAAAACCACGGAAGCTTCACTATCTTACTTTGTCAGGATTAAACACTGGCTGGGGCAACAACCCCTTACAATTTATTTATGAAGATCAAAGACTCCTTTAATTGCACTCTGACTTTCTGGCACCAACCGGGAGGGACACCAATCCCTTAAGCCTATTGAGTAGGCCCTAGCACCACCCTACCACCCTGAAATGACAAAAGAAAAAGAAAGACTCAAGAGAAGGACTCTAGACTGACTCAGTGCAAGCACTGCAAACAACTGTCAATTGACAGTCACAAGTGAGAAACTCACTTGTTTGACAACCCCCTCAAGACACAAGGACTAAGAAGACTCACCAAGACAAGACTCAGACAACCGGGAATAAAGACTCAATAAGACTCAATTAGGCAAGCAAGGAGAAACCAATCAAGAAGACATAAGGTTGAAAACTACTCAAGAAAGAAGACCAAATAGAGAAGAGGAAGACAAGGTTAGAGGGCTGATAAGGACAAACCTAAGAAGGGCCACAACTAGAGAGGAAGAGCAGATCAAAACTACTAGGTATGAGGGTTGAAACTAAGGGAAGGACAAACCTAAAGGAGCGTCGAAACTGATAGGATGAACAAACTGAAAGGAGAAAGGGAAACTACAAGGTATGAGGGCTGAAACTAAAGAAAGAGCAGACCTATAGGAGGGTCGAAATTGATAGGATGAGCAGATCGAAAGGAGGAGGGGAAACTACAAGGTATGAGGGTTGAGACTAAGGGAAGAACAAACCTAAAGGAGGACCGAAACTGATAGGATGAGCAGACCGAGTGAGAAGGGGAAACTGCAAGGTATGAGGGTTGAGACTAAGGGAAGAGCAAACCTAAAGGAGGGTCGAAACTGATAGGATGAGCATATCGAAAGGAGGAGGGGAAACTACAAGGTATGAGGGCTGAGACTAAGGGAAGAACAGACCTAAAGGAGGATCGAAACTGATAGGATGAGTAGACCGAGTGAGAAGGGGAAACTACAAGGTATGAGCGCTGAAACTGATAAGGAGAAGGCAGTTCACCAAGGCCGAAACTAGTATGACAAGGGAAGGCTTAAACAAGAGTTGGCCGAAACATAAAGAGAAGAGAAGTGGTAGGTTATAGGCTTAGGAGAGGAGCTAAAGAGTGAAGGAAGATAACGCTAGGTGTTAAGGATATAGTTTAGGGCTTTATGAACAAGAGTAGGACTAACGCTAGGCTCAAAGATGAATGGAATAGGATAGCGCTAGGTTAGGAGATAAGGTAAAGGTAGCTAGGGCTTCAAAGGAGACTAACACTAGGGCTTTAGGATGAGAATAAGAGGAGGATAGATCTTAAGGAGAGGATCGCTAGGTTTTAGGAACAAGAAAAGACTAGGGCAATGGTAACGCTAGAAGGAGAAAGATCTACGCTAGGGTTAGGCTAGCTAGGGCTAGGGTTCAAGCCAAAATTTTGCTAGGGCTTTATTGAAGAAAAGAAATTCAAAAATAAACCCTACACAAGGATATGGAAAGATCACACCCGTGAGAGAGGAGATCCAAGACTTGATGGCGCAAAGCTTCCTTCCATCCAACAAATCCAACACAAACCTACAAGACACTCTTGCTCTCCACAAACCAAAACCCAGCAAAGTGCAGGAGAGAGAGAGAGAGCAAAAGGATGAAGAGAAATGAATAATGGGAGGCTT
>Ga0073774_1000323_pt1 | contig 12295 bp, 16 predicted proteins | sample InSIn5gowninarea_FD_77487 | JGI IMG/M metagenome (GOLD analysis project Ga0073774, IMG submission 77487) | Clean room microbial communities from NASA Spacecraft Assembly Facility at Jet Propulsion Laboratory, Pasadena, California, USA -... ... | reverse complement strand
TAATGAAGGAAGATGCCTTCATCAGATCTAGTATCAAATTTTCCAAGCTTCTCATCAAGCTTCTTGACGTAACATGAAGAAGATTTAGAAGTTGAAGTAGAGGTCAATATGGAAGCAGAACTTCTCAGTGCCTTGAATGATTAGAAAAGGTACATAAATAAATATAAGCAACTCAAAAGTTTTGTAGTTGAACAAGAGAAGGAAGGCAAAGAGATTGAAAGTATCATGAGTGAATTAAGGAATCAACTCACAGAAGCAAAGAAAAGAGAATAGTTTTTGGAAGAAGCCCTCAAGGAGAAGCAACAAATTTGGGAGAAACTAGAAGTTGAGTTGGTTTAGTTAAAAGATGAACTCGATTCAAAAGAAGTCCAAGAAAAGTTTGAGAAGAGTTCAATTGTCTTAAATGACTTAATAAAAGGTCAAAGGAATCCATGTATTAAAAAAAGGTTTAGGCTTTGCACATAAGGGAAAAAATGACTTTCCAAAGAAAATCTATAACCAACCTAAGTCATATGTTGAAGCTCTTCTTAAACAATCAATGAAGAAGGAGGAAAGAACAAGCATTGAGCAATGCTCTAAAAACTCATTCCTACTAGTCAAGAAGGAAGCAAAATCAAGTAATGAGCAAGGTTCAAAAATAGATGTTGAACCACCAAAGAAGTTTTCAAAAATTAGGTATCCCTATATCTTCCATGGCTATTGTTTTGCTTGTTCAAACTTCAGGCATAAAGCTATGATGTGTAGAGCATATGGTAGGCATCCATATAAAACCAATGGTTTTAATTCTAGAAACAACTAGACAAAGATCAAGGGGGTGAGTAGGAACTATAACAACTTTTCTCCTCTACAAAATTTAAATATTAAACCTTTAAATGTCACAACCTTGGACATAAAACAAGTAATTGCAGACTAATGAAAATCTCAGAAAAACCAAAGGTTATTAAAGAGCAAAATAAGCTTTGGATGGAAAAAGCATCAGAACATGAATGCCTTATTGCTTTGAAATCCCAAGAAAAGGAAGATATCTAGTAGGTTGATAGTGGGTGTTCAAAACACATGACAGGAAACAAGGATAAGTTTTTGAACCTAAAGAAACAAAAGGGAAAAGTTACATTTGGTGACAATACTTCTGGTAACATACTTGGTAAAGGAACTATGAATTTGGGAAAGGACAAAGCCAAGAATGTGTTGCTAGTAGAAAATTTGAAACCTAGCCTTCTAAGTGTTAGCCAAACTTGTGATCAGGGGCACATTTGCATCTTTGATTTCTCAAAAATGTGAAATTAGGAGAAAAGACTTAGGAAAATTGGTTGGCATGGCTCCTAGAACTTTTGAGAATGTATACATATTAAACACCAAGATGAATGAGGAGTGTCACTTAAAGTTAATGGATGAAAGTTGGATATGGCATAGGAGATTGGGGAACATTAACTTCGACAATCTAGTGAAGGTCAGCAAACTTGGGGTTGTAAGAAACTTACCAAATATCACTAAACCCTCAAACCCCATATGTAGACATTGTAAACTAGGAAAGAAAACTAGAATATGGTTAAAAAAAGAGAACATTCAACCTCAAAACCTTTAGAGCTAGTTCATACTAATCTCTGTGGACCTACAAGAACCAAAAGTTTGCAAGGAGATTCCTACTTCATTCTATTCATTGATGACTTTACTAGAATGGCTTGGGTATACTTTCTCAAAGAAAAATCCGAGGCATTTAACAAATTCAAGGCCTTTAAAACTCTTGCTTAGAATGAATAGGGGTAAAAATCAAATGCTTTAGGTCAGATAATGGTGGTGAGTCCCCCTCAAAAGAATTTGATCTTTTCTATGAAACTCATGGAATCAAAAGACAGTACTCTACTGCTAGAACACCTCAGCAAAATGGGATTGTTGAGAGGAGGAACATAGCAGTTCAAGAGGCTACAAGAACCATGCTCAATGAGGCAAGATTATCTGATGGATATTGGAGAGAAGCCATAAGCACAATTGTATACATTCTAAATAAGGGCCAACTCTGGATTAATAGCAATAAAAATCCTTATGAACTATCGTATGGGAGAACTCCCTCAATGAAATACTTGAAAGTATTTGGGAGTAAATGTTACGTCAAGAAGCTTGATGAGAAGCTTGGAAAATTTGATACTAGATCTGATGAAGGCATCTTCCTTCATTATGCCTCCACCAAGAAATCATACATATTTTACAATCTTAGATTACATAAGATAGTTGAAAGTGTAGATGTTACAGTGGATGACTTTAAAACAAAGAAAGTCAAAAAACAAAAGACCACACTTGTCAATGAGGATGAAGAGGATGAAGAATCTGTTAGTGTACAAGCTGAGGAAGAAAAGAATGAAGAAAATGAAGAAATACAAGAATAAGGCATATATATTAGTGAAGATGAAGACAATACTCATGAAGAAGCGACAAGAGAAGAATCCCCTGGTAGAGACACTAAAACACCCTCAAGACTAGTCCAAAAGAATCACCCTGAAGACCAGATCATTGGAAGTAAGAGCACCGGAGTACAGATAAGAAGACAACTATTGTATCAAACAAAAATAGCTTACTTATCACAGGTTGATCCCAAATCAATCAAAGAGGCTTGTAAATATGAGAACTGGGTCAAATCCATGAATGAGGAATTATACCAAATTGAAAAGAATTAAACTTGGGAATTGGTTCCAAGACCAAAAGGTAAGAATGTCATTGGAACGAAATGGGTTTTTAAGAATAAAGTAAATGAAGATGGAGAAGTTATTAGGAACAAGGCTAGATTGGTGTGTAAAGGATATGCTCAGGTTGAAGGGATAGATTTTAAAGAAACCTTCACACCTATGGCTAGATTAGAGGCAATCAGAATGTTCTTAGCCTTTGCTAGTTACAAAAAGTTAAAAGTATATCAAATGGATGTAAAGTCATCATTTATCAATGGGTATTTAGAAGAGGAAGTTTACATAGAACAACCAGAAGGATTCCAGTTAAACAATAATGGAGATTATGTCTGTAAACATAGGAAAGCACACTATGGGATAAAACAAGAACCAAGAGAATGGTATGAAAGGCTTGATTCCTATTTTGCAATTACAAATCTTCAAAAGAGGTTCAACATACAGTAATATTTAGTACAAAATGGTTAGTGACAACATGATCATTGTAGAAGTATATGTTGATGATATCATATTTGGAAGTGATAATGAAAAAATGAGTAAGGAGTTTGCTAACAGGATGCAATAAGAATTTGAAATGTCATTGCTTGGAGAGCTAAACTTCTTCCTAGGTCTACAAATTGTACAATATAAAGAAGGAATATTTATCCATCAATCCAAATATGTTAAAGACATGCTCAAAAGGTTCAAGTTTGAAGATTGCAAACCTATCTGTACACCCATGACAGTGGGATGCAAACTGAGCAAAGAAGATGAGTCTAAAATTGTAGACCAAAAACTCTACAAGATCAATGATTGGGATCTTGCTCTATGTCACAGCCTCCAGACCTGATGTCAAGCAAGTTGTTGGAATGGTTGATAGCTTTCAAGTTGCACCAAGAGAAAGTCATGTTCAAGTAGTGAAAAGAATATTTAAATATTTAAAGGGAACTATGGATCTTGGAATATGGTATCCAAGCAAGAAGTCTTTTTCTTTAAAACCGTATTCAGATGTTGATTGGGCTGGCTGTATTGATGATAGAAAGAGCACAAGTGGAGGAAAATTTTTCTTGGGAGAATCACTTGTGTCTTGGATAAGTAAGAAACAAACCTCGATATCTCTATCTACCACTGAAGCTGAGTATATTGCAATAGTAGAATGTTGCACACAAGTTGAATGGATGAAACAAACCTTGCAAGACATTAACATAGTATTTAAAGAACCCACAATCATCTATTGTGACAATACAAGTGCCATAAGTCTCTCTAACAGTCCAATCCAAAAATCTAAATCAAAACATATTCCTATAAAGTACCATTATTTGAGAGACCAAGCAGCAAACAAAAACATAAAAATAGAATATATTCCAACCCAAGAACAAGTTGCAGATATATTTACTAAACCATTATGCAGAGATGTGTTTGAAAATATCACGAAAAAATTGGGAATAATTATTCCTCCAAACTAATCCATCAAAATAAGTAATATATCAAAGTCAGGGGGAGTCTTTCAACCTTTTTCCCTTGATGTCAAAGGGGGAGAAAGAAAAATTGTATTGCCATCAATGCAAAAGGGGGAGATTGTTGGAAATATGGCATTACAGATTGGAATTGATGTCAATATATGTATGAAATGGTTAGCAATAACATGAGCAGTGATGACAGGTTTACTTGTTGACTGTGATGCAGAAAAGCTTTAGCACGTTCCATTGTATCAAGAACTCTCTTGTAGAGAAAATGTTGATTATATTGCATGTAGGGAAATTGCTACAACTATTGTGAAAATAGACACACTTCTAAAAGGCTTTCAGAGTTGTATGAGTAAAAGAATAAAGGTATTGAGTAATATGAATCACATTCCCTCACTTGTTTGTCTTCTATGATCCTAAACCATCAACAGTCGAATAACACAAATACCATCCACTCAACCAAACCGACCAATAGTCTTCGATCTTAAAGTTATTCATCAATAGTATATAGATGACTAACTGTACTGATCTCCAGTCGAATCTAGTCTACCAAGCCAGTGTTGATCACCAATTGACCTAAATATCATTCGAGGACTAATGAGCATTGACTGTCCAACCAATATCGATCTACCAAATTACATCGACCAAAGTCGGCCAGCTATATCGACCATCAATCAACCAAATGATCATTTGACTATCATTGAGAATTGACTATCGACCAATATCGATTGACCAAAGTACTTTGACAAAAGTCGACCAACTCTATCGACCAACTCTATCGACCAATCAATCGACCAAACGATCATTTGATGATCACTGAGCATTAACTGATGAACAATATTGATCGACCAAATTATGTTTACCAAAGTCGACAAACCATGTCAATCATCTATCAACCATGTGATCATTAGCTAACCAATGAACATCGAACAACCGACCAACATCGAAGCTCATGCAATCCTATCATTTCAAAAATGATTTTAGTAGAAGCAATAGAAACCATTGATGTATGAAATGAGATAATCTAGTACGTTTATTCTTTTGTACAAAGATTGGTCTATAGTGATATGAATGACCGAGGGCTTAAAGCTGGTTGTATTTGGAAACTGAATCGACAGTTGGATCATGTGCTTGATCAATGGTCCAAGATGATGCGGGTTTGGAAGCCATAAGGTCTTCATAAACCAAAGCAAATATCTTCTTCCATATACTGTCGACCATGTGTCCCAAAGAATCTCAATGCATGATTCCTCTCTTAAATTAACGATCGAACAAGTTAATTTTCCACGTTGATTATAACCAACAGATTTGTGAGATCTACAGTCATCTTGAAAAACCACTTTTGGAAATGGAATTATTGTGTTTCAGAGGTCAGGTATTCAAACAAGAAATGCTACCACCAAACACTAAGAACATGATGACTCTGTACAGGAATTCATTTGAAGACCTAAGAAAGCATATAAATACAAATAGATGGATACTTGTGAAGATTATGGTGAAGAAAATGATTAAGTTGAAGATTGAAAAGAGATCGATGCCTAAGTTGAAGACTAACCTATTGTTGTTAACAATTGATACAAATTTAAAAAGTTAAGGTTAATAGTGTTGATATTAATTTTGTTTGTTATCAAGTGAAGAGTTACCAAGTGAAAGGTTTTGATGTTTTGAAGGACATGTTGGTTCATGTGAAGTCAAGTCTATTTAATGGTCGAAAATTGAAGCAAAAATATGTGTGATTGCTGAAGAGAAGTTATAGACACAAACAAAACAAAGTCAGGAGAAGCAATCATAATGTCCAAGGCAATATTATAGAAGATCACTATCAGCTGGGATATTTTCAATTAAGATCAATAAACATATTAGGGAGGAAGGGAGGAGCAAGGGTAGGTTGGTGCATGCAGGAAGTCGGTGCTTCCTTATTAGTTAAGGGTTGATAACAAAGTGGATTGTAGCCTCCTACCAGTTGGTGCTAGTTAAATAGGGTGTAGGTGCATCTTGGTCAGTGGGTGCTGATCAAAGAAGGAAGAAGACATCTTCCAACATCTTTATTTTGTAAAAGAAAAGTTTTGCAGTTAATAGAAGAATTTGTGGTTTTTTCCCAATTGGGTTCCACGATAAATCTTGTGTCTAAGTTTTTGTTTTATTCTTGTAAATTTATATATATAATAAGTAAGCAATTTTTTTTTAAAAACACCCTGTCACTGATTCACCCCCCACCACTCTTAGTGACTAATCTAATCGAACAAGTGTGTCTTCTGTTTCTTAGGTTCTTTAGTTTCCCAATAGGTTGTTTTCTAATTTGAGTACTTTTTATTACATTCACTATGGCTAACCCTCCATTACCTCGTCGATCTCAAACGATTCAAGAAACTCATGAAATTCTTTGCGAAGAACTTGATCAACTTTTCCTTTTGCCACCTTTTGATCAGAATCTCCCTCTTTGGCATTCTAGGAGAGATAATCCTCTCCCCCTCATTCATATTGACTTGACGTGTCCTTTTGTTTGATGACGAATGAAACCGTAAACATCACAATCATCTATTCCTATTACTTCTAACAAGGAAATATCTACTTCTCATCTTGTAGTGGGTGAATCCCTTCCACCGAGTTTTCCTTACATTTAGATCAGTCTAGCTGATACCAATCCTACAGTGTATATTTCTCTATCTGCGGCTATGTCTAGTTATGTTCCTCGTCCTTTTACCTACCCCGTTTCATCCACTAGTGGACCTTTAGTCCCTTTGACTTATGGAGTTTCCATTAGTCCATCATCCCCATCCCTTAGTGGATCTGGCATAACTTTTCATTTTGGAATGGGATCTTCATCGGTTATAGGGTCAAGAGTCCCTTCTACCACAACAACAACTACTTCCATTAGAACCTCTCATTCTGCAACTTTTTATTTATGGAGTACACCTATTGTCCACAATGTTCCTTCTAGTTCTTAGTCCTAAGCAATCCCATCTAGTACAGGACATCCCTTTGGGATTGTTCCCAGAAGCAAGTTTTCCCCCCTATCAGTAACCCTAGTTTTTCAAACAATCCAAATGTTGGTTTTCCTTATGGGTGGAATTGGAATAGTGGTTCTTTAGTAGGAACTCAAGAAACAAGCTCATATCATCTTGGGTTTTGACATAATTTAGGATGTTTCAATCCTTCTGGTGGTCCTCCCATGGGAGGAAGTGGTGGTCCTTTCCAACCACCACCTTTAGGGGAAAGTCCTAATCCTCAAATGCAAGGGGGAAGCAATGTTCCTTTTCAACAACCCCCTGTCGAACCTGGACACATGCCTAATCCTTCCAACCAAGATGTCCCAATGGTATCCATGGTAAATTTGTACCAAATGGGCAGATATCAATCTTTGCCTCAACCTTCTCTAGAAGGTTATCCCTATCCTCCAAACTAGTACATGGGGGGTACATATAGCCCATCCGGTCTCAATATTATGTTACTTTTAAACCAAAATCCATTTGTGAATACACAACTACCTTTATTAGCTACACTTAAGTTTCCAAATTTATCCAAACTCACAAACGATCCCATTTTGCGTCATCTTGCTTGGCTTCCTATTCCTGTTAAGATTCCTATCAATATAATGAAATTCAAAGATAAAATAGGAGATGACCCTTCTTCTCACATTACCACTTATCATTTGTGGTGTGTCTCCAACTCTATGTTGGAAACTTGGATGATTCAATCAAGTTGCATCTCTTCCCCCGTACTTTGACTAGTAATGCAACTAAGTGGCTCAATGAATTACTTACATCTTCTTTTCATGAATTCGGTAGTTTAGCTATGGCTTTCCTTACCCACTTTCAACTTCCTATTCGTTATGAAATAGATCCTAACCTCATTGCATCAAAACACCACCACTCACATCTCATACCATATCCATGAATGGCGTCAGTGACAAAGATTAGTTAAAGCCCAAATTCTTGATGACCTTTTGGCTAATTGGTTTACCAAATCACTATTACCTCAAATAGATCTAGATGTTTCCATGTCTGGAGCAGTCACTAAGGAGCAAGCTATTCGTCATTTGCAACACCTTGATATGATTTATTCTCAAGCTAACATGCTTTAAAACATTATTCCTCATGCTTTGAGGTGTTTGAATGAAAATCTTAGACTTGCACCTAGACCCCATGGCGATGGTGTGGTTGGTTCAGATTCTTCCACTACTGCTACACAATTAGTTGGAAAAATTTGTCAAATGACTTTTTCAGATAATCTCACTAATGTAGCTCTAGTAACAACTTCAAATACCACATTGGATCAGTCCTCGAAAGTAAATTTTGTGCAAACTACTACATTCAAAACTTCTCAGCAACCTAGAGGTAAGAAGAAAAATAATAATAATCGACGCAAGAAAATTTTTTATACTAAGACAATTGGTCAAACAAACCAAGAAACTAATGCCGGGGGATGTAAAAGTGAAAGAAAGTTTAAATACCCTTGTATGGTCTATCAGAAGGATCACATGACTAAATATTGTCCTATTCTTACCAATGTTCGCAACTACGTCAAGCAAGGACAACCCTCCTCCAAACCTGCGGTACTTACAAACCCTTTTCCTTCTCCAAAACAAATGGTTGCTCAAGCTCTCACTCCTCCCTCTGCAGGTGCTTCCTCCTCCTCTACCACCATTTTAATGGATGATGTTGTCATTGGTATTTCCATGCGAGCAAAGAATTATGATCAACCAGAAGGGAGTTCTAATACAAAAGATACTCCTTCGACTTCTCAACCTAATAGCTCTCTCACACTTGCGAAACCAACTTCCAAATTGCCTTCACATCATTCCAAAGTGAGACTTGGTCGGACTATGCACAACTTTAATACCTAGGCTTCACAACATTATAGTATTGTCGAAGACCTTGCCCAAGCCCCTCGTGCCATGTCTACTTTGGAGGTTTTGCAAAGGTGTCCTACATAATGGAAATATTTATTATCCACTCGGTGGAATCAACACTTATGATAGGAGTCTCATTTCTTTCCACTCAGACAACTGTGAACCATGCCTTCCCCCTTTAGTAACTTTCATGTTAACAAATGGCTATCTTCGCAATAACATTTGTCAAACAGTTCTAGACGAAGGTGTGGCTACATGCATCGTGTCTTTGTCATGTTGGCAAGCGCTTGGCTCTCTAACTCTCATTTCATCTCTAATTGTGTTAAAAGAATTTGATGGACATGTATTTAAGCCACATGGTATTCTTACTACTTTACTTGTAGATATTAGAGGCAAGACCATCTCCATTGATGCGGAAGTGATTGATGCTACCTTCGATTATAATCTTCTTTTAGGGCACAATTGGTTTTACGCCATGAAGGTTGTTGCTTCCATTGTTTTTCAGCTATTAAGCTTCCCCCACCAAGGGAAAATTGTTACTATTAACCAACTCAATTATTGCATGCCCGATTTGCCTTCCAACACTAATACTATTGTTCTCTTAATCAGTGAATTCGCATCCATTTCTCAATCTATAGGGGCAGGCATGTTTACATATCCATGTGTTATGGGGGTCTTCCCCATGTTTGCACCTGACATTCCAGCAATAGCTCCTATTAATATGATTTCTTATATTGGTTCATATGATCCTAGGATATTTCCTAGTTTCATTGCCTCTTAACTTTTAGTATCTCAAGATCCTACTCATCTTCTTTCCTCTTCACCTAGTGAACATCTTGCAACTAGTAACCACAAAAATAGGAGGACTAAGACAAAGGAGGGTAGGCATAGGAAGAAAAATCCAACTAAATAATCTCCAGCCTCTAGGTATCATGTTGGTCATCAGCCACCCTCAGCCTCTACTAATCATGTTGGGGGGAAAGTACGCACTTATAGCCATCATGATGGGAAGAAATTGGAAAATGGCTATCATGCCACAACATAGGCATTAGAACCTCTTATCGATCAAATTCATCAATTCAAGCTTGTTAAAAAATGGAGTTGTAGAGCAAAGTCATTGTTTTAAGGTCGTTAAAAAATGGTCTTATTGAGCATAGTCATTTTTTCAATCTTGTTAAAAAATGGCCTTATCGAGCAGAGTCATTGTTTCAAGCTAGTTAGAAAATGGTCTTACCATGAAAATTCATTGTTTCAAGCTTGTTAAAAAATGGTCTTACTGAGCAAAGTCATTGTTTCAATATAATTAAAAAATGCTCTTATCGAGCAAAGTCATTGTTTCAAGCTCATTAAAAAATGGTCTTACCGAGCAAAGTCATTGTTTCAAGCTCATTAAAAAATGGTCTTATTGAGCAAATTCATCGTTTCAAGATCGTTAAAAAATGTAGTTGTCGAGCAAAGTCATTGTTTCAGGCTCGTCAAAAAATGGTATTACCGAGCATGGTTCTTTTCTATTGCAAGATCATTAAAAAAAGAAGAAAGACTGTAAGAACAAAAGTAACCTTATGCTATCAGTTTGTAGTTAGGAGTAAATCTCAACCATCTTGTTGAAGCAGTACTGCAAGAACAACACTCGGGAAACTTACTTGCACGTACTTGTAGGTAGTCAGGTAATATGGCCAAGGGACGGTTGATCCTCGTTGGTTGATTCTCTGAAAGACTGGGTTGAGTATTATCACTAGACCCTACTGTATATCACAATCTGTGAGAACCTGACACTCATGTGAGGATATTTATACTTTACCAAACCATTCACATGCTTGATACTTTCTAGAATTGAGTACGAGTGTGTCTCAGTGTGTATTTTATTTCTCAGGTTCTTTAGTTGGCCAACATGTTAATTTCTACTCTAATTACTTTTTATTACATTCACTGTGGATGACCCACCATTACATCATCGATATAAAAGGCTTCAAGAAACATGTGAAAGGTTTTGTGAAGAACTTGATCAACTTGTCCTTTTGCCACCTTTTGATCATAATCTCCCTCTTCGTCATTCTAGGAGAGATAGTCCTCTCTCCTTCACTCATATCGACTTGACACATCCTTTTGTTCAATGACAAATGAACCTGAAAAGATCAGAATCATCTTTTCCTATTACTTTTGATGAGGAAAGCTCTACTTCTCATCCTGTAGCGGGTGAGTCCCTTACAATGATTTTTCCTTACGTTTTGATCAGTATGGTTGATACCAATCCTATAGTGTTGAGTTATTTATCTGTGTCTATATCTAGTTATGTTTCTCCTTCTTTTACCTACCCCATTTCATCTACTAGTAGACCTTCAGTCCCTTTCACTTCTAGAGTTTCCACTAGTCCACCGTCCTCATTCCTTAGTGGATTTGGAACAACCTTTTATTTTGGAATGGGATCTTCATTAGTTATAGGGTCAAGAGTCCCATCTACCACAATATCAACTACTTCAACTATAACCTCTCATCCCATAACTTTTTCTTTATGGATTACACCTATATTCCACAATGTTCCCTCTAGTTCTTAGTCTGGAGCAGGCCCATCCAGTACAAGACAACCCTCTCAGATTGTTCCCAGAAGTGGGTTCCCCCCACTACCGGTAACCCTAGTTTTTTAAACAATCCAAATATTGGTTTTCCTTATGGGTAGAATTTGATTAGTGGTTTTCCAGTAGGCACTCAAGTAATAGGCTCATCTTATCTTGGTTTTGGACATAATTTAAGAGGTTTTAATCCTTCTAGTGGTCCTACCATGGGAGGAAGTGGTGGTTCTTTCCAACCACAACCTTTAGAGGTAGGTCCTAATCCTCAAATGCAAGGGGTAAATAATGTTCCTTTTCAATAGCCCCCTGTTGGACATAGACACACACCTAATCCTTCCAACCAAGGTGTCCCAATGGTACCCATGGGGAATCCATACCAAATGGGTGGATATCAATCTATGCCTCAACCTTATCCAGGTGGTTCTCCCTATCTTCTAAACCAATACATGGGGGGGCCATACGGCCCATTCAGTCTCAATATTATGTTACCTTTAAATCAGAATCCATTTGTGAATGCATATCTACCTTTCTTGGCTACTCTTGAGTTTCCAAATTTATCCAAACTCACAAACAACCCCATTTTGCATCATCCTTCTTGGCCTCTGGTTCTTGTTAAGATTTCTATCGATATTCCAAAATTTGAAGGTAGAATAGGAGATGACCCTTCTTCTCACATTACCACTTATCATTTTTGGTGTGTCTCCAGCTCTATGTTGGATGATTTAATCAAGTTGTGTTTCTTTCCCTCCACTT
>Ga0073774_1000320_pt1 | contig 12359 bp, 16 predicted proteins | sample InSIn5gowninarea_FD_77487 | JGI IMG/M metagenome (GOLD analysis project Ga0073774, IMG submission 77487) | Clean room microbial communities from NASA Spacecraft Assembly Facility at Jet Propulsion Laboratory, Pasadena, California, USA -... ... | reverse complement strand
GGGAGAAGACCGAACCAAAGGCCTCACGGATCAGATGGACGATCTGCTCGCAGGCCGACACCAATTTCCAACAGAAACAAAAACAAACCCCATCGACGGACTGTTTCATGGGGCAAAAAGAGCAAGAGCAAGAGCAATAATCCCAAATCGAATGCCAAGTCCAGACACAAAACGACACGAAGGTTCAACAAGCGATCCACCAGGAGGAGGGGGAGGACAGTGCCCAATTCTGGACGCCATCCTAGGAGGTCAACTCGATCGGCTCGTGGACGCCGGAGACGCACGACCGCGGCAACAACAAAGAGGCCAAAGAATGAGCCCAAGCCAAGTTATGATGATGATGAATATGGGTCATATGAATATGGATTGAATGACATAGAGGCTAGAGATAATCATGCAAGGGCGCGCGATCAATCCGGTATCACAGCGGATGATGATCAGCCAGAGGAGGCCGTAGTAGACGTGGTCAATGATGACGATGACTATTCGGCTGCAACCCAAGCGGATTACCCCACAGATTATTATATTGATCCAACGGTGGGTGGTATATCTGAGCCAGAATATGAAGAGGTAGATCACCGAACTACAAAAATAGACACGGCGACTGAGGAAGAGTACCCGGCTGAGCCTGAATATCCCACTGAACCTGAACCTGTACCTGTACATTCCACCGAGCCTGAATATCCCACCGAGCCTGAATATCCGACTGAACCTGAATATCCGACGGAACCCGAATATTCGACGGAACCTGAGTATTCTAATGAGTCTGAAGTTTCTGAGGAGCCCATGCCTCGGCTCACTACCACTCACGACGCTCCAACAACGACTAGGGACGAGCTCCAAGCAACAACCAAAGCGGGTCTTCGGCCGACTGACAGCTGGCGAACTGTCCCTCCATCCATGCCTCCACCTAAAGATGTCATAGACATGGAATTTGTGCCAATACGAATACAATTTACTGATAAATTTGATGAACGGATCGAAGTTGGTGAAGAGATGGGTATGGATATGACAATCGCTGCCATGGTTGAAAAGCAAGACCAAGTAATTACTCTGACTAAACAATCTGGCGAAATATCGCCATTGTTGGTTGTGAATGGAGGAGAGGAGAGCGATAGCGAAAAATACATTCCAGAAATGATCAAATTCAATGAGAATACAGATTATTTCAGTTACGATTCCAATAAGGCACTCAATGAGTCCGAGTCCGATGATAACATACGATTGACTCGCCGATCCAAAATTCGCAAATTGGAAGTTCGAGTAAGCTACATTATTTCAGCGTGGCTCTGGTCGCTGAAAAGTGACCCAAATGATGCCCGATTATGTGAATGGCACGATCAGGTCGTTGCCGAAGATAGGAAAGTTCGCCCATTTTCAAGTATGAGCGCTGACGGCAAATGTGCACTTGAAGGTCGAGTCACATTCTATCCGGAAGGCGGACCAAGGAAAGGTGGGTCTGGTAATGGATCAAGAAAGAGAAGTCGGAGGCTCAGCATTGGTGGAGACAGAAGAACTAGAAGGAAGAGCGGCGATCAGCGATCTAACAACTGGGACAAGGACAAGGACAAGGACACTGGGCAAAAGTTCATCGATAACTCGGAGCAAGTTCCAAATCATCATGAAACAAAAGATACTCCAACTGATCATCAAATTACTATTCGTAAAAATGATGAAGATGAAGATGCCATACAAAGTCACACTGCATACATCATACCGATTGATTCTATGGCTGTATCTTATTGAACGTAACCTCCACGCCTTCCTCATCTCTCCAATAAATGTTTGCGACACATGACCTCACCCATCAGAGACCTTTCTAGCGGCTTGGTAACATCGGTACCTGAATCGAGTTTCGAATCTTGAGGAGAGTTGAGAGTTGAAGTTCTCCTCAACCAGCTGGCATCATCTCTCTCTTGAGGGAACAGCTGATCTGCTCTTGCCATCATCGATGATATCAAACCATCAATTGTTGTTGTTGTTGCCATATCTCCCTTCAAATGTCTCTCCAATTGATCAAGCAATTGCCAGGCGGTGATTTGGTGGGACCTCGAGAAGTTCAACACGCCCTGCATCATGGCCGGCATCCACTCACTGACATTGAGCGGCAAATCATCGCCTACAAGGCCACCAGGTATGACATCCAGCGGAGTTCAGTTGTCACTCTCACCTTGATACTGTCCTGTGGATTCCTGCTCGCTCTCCTTTACCTTTTGGTCATGCTGAGTAAGTCGGTCAAAACTTTCCTTGAACCTCCTATCCGTCATCTAGAAACTACAAACTCATGATCCTCTCTCTTTCAGTCAACAAAGGCGACGAATTTGTGGAGAATGGTTCGGGCTCTGCATAAATCATACGACCCTTCCTCGATTTCCCATGGCCGAATGCAAGAATATGTCACTGTCGTTCAATTTATTGTTGCATTCAGCGATTAAAATCACGAGATTCCATCTCAAAAAAAAATGCTCGTTGGATTTTTAAGTTCGTTGGCCTCCACGGAACGATCTGTGATGAACACTTGATACATCCAATGGGAAGCGCGTGAAACGCGCACAAATACGTCCATGTCATACTGGTCGCATTCCCCGTCCCGTTTTGGATCGTGAGGAATGGCAATCTTGGTCCCTTCGTGCTCCACAATGCGAAGACTCCCTGAATACAAGCCCACACCACCATAGCGGCCATTTTTAGGATCCTTCATCATGACCAGAGCTCCCTCGTTGTGCTAGCACCGGCCGAACCATTTTTCGAATGAGTAAAGGAGAATTATTCTCAATTGCAATTGGCTAAATTGTGATCGAATCATATCCCAAAATAACCTAGAGTAAGTGTGTGGCCTTACCCGACAAGCGTTCACCAATGGATCTGGCTGGCGATTCTTGGCCCTCAGAATACACATGAGCGTCTCAGTGTCAAAATCTGGATACACTTTGCGACACTCTTCTGGCGGGCTTAATTCGAGGTTTACCAATTCCATGGGCACCTTGTCCTCAGGGGGCTTCGGTGGAAACATTGATCCACGAGGATCTGGAGTCTGTTTCGTGGCCTTGCCTTGCGGCTGACTCTCTGCCCCCTTATTTGTGACAGTCGTCTTTTCACTCTCACCCTGGACGGATGGAGAATCGCTCTCGGCCGAGGCTTGAAATTTTAATGGCTGTGGTTTATTTTTCGATTGCGACCCCAACTGGCCTGACCTGGGTCGCATTTGATTGTCCAACTTGGCCTGTGATTGGGTATTGCCCTTTCCAACTTGATCCGTGCGAATGATGACCAAATCCCTGTTCCCCGGCTCCTTTTCCTCGTGACCCTCTTGGGCCGGCGATGAGCAGAGATAATTGACGGCAAAATTCCCGGTATTATTGGCCAATCGCAGTGTTTCATTTTTGAGCGTTTGAGGAGTCTGATCGTTACTCAATTGAACGAGGCCCAGGTCATAACCATACCTATATGAGGAACGATCCTTATAGCAAGTTCGAGTGAAAAGTGGATGTTGAAGGCACTTGGCCACTGGCGTCGTGTAAATGCCCTGGCTCGAAGAATTGATGAATTGTTCATCATATTTTTCAATTAATTTCCCGGTCGAGATGCCAAAAGTGGCCCACGGGGCACATTCATCGTCGTCTTGCAAGCAGGCCATGATCCGTGAACAGCATCGCGCGGAAGTGAGGACATAATCAGGATGAACGAGGGCACCTTCACAGGACACGGAGGACAGGGTTTGAGTCTTTGGATCAACCAAATCGATTCGCACGAGCCACGGATACTTTTCATGTGGCGGCACAGTTATATTCTCTGATTGATTCAAATTAGTATTGCCAGCGTCAGTGGCGGGAGCCGTTCGAAGTCCACAAGTGAGCGCCACAGCGGTCAATTTGGCCCACGCGTCATAATTTGAGTTGAAATCGCCGAGATAGGCCACGCCATAGAGGGAGGAGAAGAGAAGCAGGCCGAAACTGCCCACTATGGCCAGAGCAGTGAGCGTCGCTTGGATTGGTTCATCCTTGTGGAACGATTTCTCCTCGAGTACGCCCTTCATGCCAAGCCGCTCTTTGGCTGGTAAAGGGGCCGCGGCGGCTGGAGTCGGTGTGGATTTGGCCTTGGATTCAACACCCATGGTCTTGCCTTCACTCGTCTGAGTGTTCGATCCCTTACTCGCTTCATTATTCTTCTCGGCATGCTCTCCACTCGTCATGTTTCACAATGGTGATCGCTCTTTTAATTCATTTGGCGGAAATTGGCTAGATCGAATGATGGACTCGACTAACAACAATCCAGCTGTTTGAGTCCCTCATCATCATGAAATCACCTGATGTTAGTGGTAAACAAACACCACTTGGGGACTGTCAGATTGTCTTGACATCAGGGTGTTCAAAATAACATCCATCAGCGATTGAATCGACCATAATGAAAGGCATGGCGACTCAAGATGATGCTGATGGATCGACTCGTCGAACGTGGTACACAGCGCTCGTAGTGGGAAGCGTAGGATTGTTGGGGGTCACCTTTTTGGCCATTTTGCTCAATGAAGCCACTAGTTCTATTGATGCTGATGAGGCACCGCCGAGCCATGCCAAGGCAGAAAAGTTTGGCGCAGAACCCAAGCGGCGGCACATCAAACGGCGGAGCAACGGCGACATAAAAGTGATTGAGAGTGTCATCGCAACTTTGCCTCCATCTTTGTCACCATCCCAGCCCAGATCAAGGACTGGTACTAAGCGATCCAAGTCCAAACATCATAACAATTATCAAGCTTATCGAAAACGGGAATTCGATGGGCAACGCCAAGTGCCAGTCCAGGCTTACCGGGCTAGTAATCATGAAGCTTCTCGTGATGAATATGAATCGGGCAATGCCATGGGAAACGTGCTGAAAATTCGACCACAACGCATGTTTTTCAAGGAAACAATCACAAACGATCGCGATCTGGCGGGTGGTCTTCAAATGAAGATTACAATCGGCAAATTGGTACCTGACAAGTCGGCCTCCGGGGATGAAGAGCAAGAGGTGACTCGGATTTACAAGCACTTGATCATACGAGAGCGGGACTTGATTCGATTGTCCAAGAGGCCACGATTGACCAATGAAATGATCAAATTCAATCCAAATGAGGAGGAAATCGTTGTCAATGTCCCTCGCAAGTCGCCATCTTCCACAATTTATCGAATTAAAGCGGTGCTCTTGCCGTCCGATGAACAGATAGAAAAATATCGAATGGCAAGGTCCCGTGGAGGAGAGGGAGGTGGAGACAATATCCCACCCAAGGCCATATGCTATTGGTATCAATTGGTTGAATTCAGGGGGCGAGGGCAGTCACGAATTGTCCCATGGAGCGATGCTCTCAATCGATGTGTCCTATTCGTTCGAATCACTGACTGATTCACAATCACAACAATTCATCGATTGTTGTTGACAATCTGAACAATCTGAACAATAATAATAATAATCGTATCATACGACTTGAAGCTGTTGTTGTTGTTGTTGTTGTTGGACAGTTTAATAATGTTTTGTTGAATCGCATCGATTGAGCATCATGAGTCCAAAATGAATCCCGTTCAGTACGGCGACACTGTGAGCACTTCGACAATTGCACAATTCACCGGCGTATGACCATTGATCCCTCTCCTCTTCATAGTATTCAACGGCTCGAGTTGTTCGGCCACTGCTGAATCCACCGATGGCATAGATTCGATCTTTGAAGACGTGGCACGCAAAATTGCTTCGATCATTGTACATTTGTGTCTTGTGTTGCCATGTGCCAGACTCAGGATCGTATCGTTCGACTGTTTTGAGGCGAACGTGTTGCAGCCCATCGTTTCCTCCCAAGACCCACAAGGCGTTGTGATAGGCAACCAATTGGCAGCCACTTCGAGGACCGTTCATGGGCTCTATCATGGACCAAATATCTTGCTTTGGATCGTATACTTCACACGAGGGGAGGATGACATCGCCAGTGAATCCTCCAACGATGTATATCTTCCCATTCAAAGCTATCGATAGAAAGGAGTGAACATTGATTGAGTATCTATCAGGAATAGTGGCCTAGCGATTGAGAACTCACTGGCGGCCGCAGCGTCACTTCGCACCATGTTCATGTCGGACACGGGCTCCCATTGATTCAATTTGGGATCGTAGCGCTCCACACTTGAAAGCCTTGTATAGCCATCGAATCCACCGAGTGCATAGATGTATCCATCCAATAGAACAACGGAAACGTAGCATCTGGCACGACTCATGGGCGCTTTCCAACTCCAAGTCATGCTCCGTGGATCAAAAGTCCGGACACAATTGAAGTGAGAAACACCATCGTACCCGCCGATCAGATAGACGATATCCTATAAGATGACAGAATTGAATATATAATTGTTGATCTAGCAACAACGGTCATGATGGCTTACATCAAGGCAAACTGTTCCGTGATAGGCAGATTGAATGTAGGCATCGCCTTTGAAATTGTGAATTGGTCGCCATTGATCAAGTCGATAGTCGTATGTTTCACAGCCCGCCGTACAGCCGGACGGTGTCCATCCACCAAATATGACGACCATGCTCCGCTGGACTCGACTGCGGACCCGACTGCAGCACGATTGCTGGAGGAAGAAGGCATCAAGGCTAGAGATATTGGCAGACTTCGATCGATGTCCTGGTAACATCCTGGGGCGAGCGGGGGACTCACCTCATTCAACTCATAACTCTCATCCAGTCCATAGATTGGATTGCCCGATTCATCAAAATGTGATTCAATGCAATTGCGCAATGATTCAATGGCCGCCTGATATTCGCGGCATATTTCCTTCACCAATTCGTCATCTTCGCGCGTTTTCATCTGATTTTTGAGCTGTATATACTGTTTGACTTGGGATTTGGTCAAGAATTCGGCCCGAACACATCGCACAGTGGACATTAGACGCGGTAATTGGGAGCGGCGATTCTTTGGATCCCGTTTGACCCAACGAAAAATCAAATTGACGAGCCGCAGTTCATTGTCAACATCGAGACGATCATCGGACAGCAGGCGATACAAATCATCGGCCGATAGTTGATTGATTTGAGTTGAACTGCGAGATAGTGAATCGAAATTGTCCAAGAAAAATTTGTCCAGAGCGTCGAGCAGGGGCTTGGAAACTAATTGTCGCGCAATTTCATAGTATCTCACATAGTTGGTCTCGTCAATTGAAGATTCAAGATAATTGAGCAGGCTGGAAAGGAGGGATTCAGCTTGAAGGAAGTCCACGGCCTGGGTGAACGAATCCAAATTTGAGGTCGTCAGTCCACTGGAGGGGAGCACGAGAAGAAGAAGAAGATAAACATGAAGCATAAATCATGGTCGATCTTATCAGATAATTTAGACAACGAACCTAATTTGGCCAGTGTAGGCGTAATTGAGGATTATTTCGGCGATATCAGAATCGATGAGGCTCCATTCCATTCGTCGACGAATGAAGGAAGGCTGATCACCGCCACTGTCCTGTGAACCAGCACCACCGCCGCTCTGGCCGGCATGTTCGCCGTCCTGCTGCTTGCAACACGGTTGACTTGGACGATCAACGAAATTGTTAATGAAATATGGTCCACCGAGTCGGGTCAAGAGGATCCAATGAGCTGGGAATTCAACGCCATCGCGACAGCGGATGATGACATCGGCAAATTCTCGCTGCTCTCGCACTTTGAGGAAAAGCTCCCTCCTATGTCGCTCCCATCTGCATATGTAATTGGGACTAGAATTCATTACTATCATCTACCGTCATCAAATCTTACCTTTGCTCAGGTTGCTCTTCGGTCTCTGACGACTGTTGCTGTTGTTGCTGCTGTCCGCCTCGGGCCTTGGATTTGAGCTCTTTGTAGAGGGCGAGAGCTCTATGAGTCGCTTCACTCAGCACCATCCTGGATAGGATAAGATTTGAGGAATCGAGCTTTACTAATTAATGGCATCAATTCACTTTGAGGTGAATCTTCGATTTGATGAAAACAGGCCTCCCACGCCACGCCAGACAACTCTGGCTACCATCACATTAACTGACTGGTGATGTGCCTGGTGCTCGTCAAAGACACTGTGAGATTGACCGAGGGCACTCAATCCTTGCCAAGATCATCTGACTTTGGTCTTCTGATTTCCATTCTAGACCATTCTTATCAGCTCATTGATATAGCTCACGTTCCCAGATTCGGATCAGATTGCCATCATCATTCGGAAAATCGAATCGGACATGGCCCATGTCACATTGGACAGACTTGAGAGCTCTGCCTGAGTCGATATTGATATCACATTTGAAAATCTAAATAATATTTTGGGTTAGCAAGCCACCAATTTAATGCAAAGGAACGAATTAACCATCGAATTAATATTACATATGATTTTGAAGTAAAGCGCGCATTTCCAAATTTTCGCAATTCAATGACTTAGAGACGACGCGTTTGCGCTTGAGATAACAAAATAAGGTGGAAATACATGTATGATTCGTTTGAAGAATATTGCAATTATAAATAATAAACAAGGCAGATCAAGGCTGTACAAGATTTGGAGAAGCCAAATTGGTCAAACAATATGGCTTGATTGATACCAACTGGTACGCTCTGATTTGAGCCGACAATTCACTGCTGTGTAGTCTTAATACTTGATAGCTTCTTGTGGAGAGTAGATAGATAGGGTGCTTGTATGCAATTGATAGATAACAAAAATAAGTACATGATGGTGTTTTAAATCATTGAAAATGATGAACATATATGAATTGATTAAGCGATGTGTGAGCCTATTGATAAGCATCGAAATATTTTGAAAATGAGTCCATTGGACTCGAAGGTGAGTGAGTGAGTGAGTGAGTGAAAAAAAACCAGGCTTCAACCAGGAAGCAACTCTCTACAAAAATTTTTGAAGTATAAAAGGCTTAATTCTCGGGAAATATCGTGATTTGACGTTAGTTCTTTGACTGATTATGAAAAGATAATGACTGATGCCAAATCAAGTAGTGCCATCGTTTACGAGGATGATCAGCTCTTAGAAGTGAGAAAATTTTGAAGAATACGAGTACGATTGTCGAGAGCGTCTCAACCTGTGGAACCAGTATGGTAACGAACCCCTCCTCCTCCATATGAGAGACCAGACAGATAGAGGATGTAATAGAGGAATTGAAGAGATGCACTCGAAGCAGCCAGTCCAAGAAGAACGGTGGCTTGATAACTGAAATCGGCGAGGGATCGCAAAATGACTGAAAAGATGCAAACAATAACTGCAAGGACGGATCCAGTTTGAGTCAATGTGCTGAAAAATGATGATATCATGTGGACGCGAGCGAACGGTCCAATAAGGCCGATTGGGGCAGCTACTCCAAAGACGGCAGCCGCGATGCCCATGTCAAAGGTCGCAGATGCAAATTCTCGTTCCACTTGCGTTCCATTGATCTTGTCCTCCTGTGTCAATTTCATGTGAATGCTGTGTCCCATCAATCCGAGATTAAGTGCCTAAATTGAATTAACAAGAATGAATGATAGCGTAAATCATGAGCAATTAATTAAATTCAGATTCGAATCCAATGTTGACATTCGAATTTAGGCAAACGAATGAGGCGTAGATACAACAACAATGATTTCAACTCACAATGTGGGCAATTAGAAGAGCGATTAGCCACCAGCGGCCACATTTGTGCCAATCCATGATTTTGAAAAATTTTGATGAAGAATATCCAAGAATGAAACGTTAAATTTTTGATGGGATCGATTGTTGACATTTACGATTCGAACACTGATGCTTAGGAGTGGGCGATGGATTCAAGAACGAACATTGGGCAGCTCCGTCATCATCAATGATTCCATCATACGTCCATCATCTGAGTGGAAAAATGTAAACAAACCTTGTCACGTCATCTCACGGCCTCATTCTTCAACTCAAAACATCTTCTTTGGAAATTGGGCCCGCCCAATCAAGGCACGACTGGATTTGGGACGGATGCGATGCGCCTGCTTGGCGCCGCTCCTTGTTGTTGTCCCAAATGAATTGCCTTGGCGGGAAGGATTCAATGGCGGTCACTTGAGGGGCATATGGGCAACATCAATGCGTCCTGTGGGTCAAATCAAAATTGAAATTGAATGACGAGGGATGGCGCGAATGCTTGCTTGCTCTCTCTTGATGATCCACTCGTCAAGTGATGAGATTCACTTTGCGCACAAGTTTGATTCGAATCTCCAATGAGCGGCTCGGTAATCAATTAAATTGATGATTAGTTTAATTAATTAATTTTGATGATCATGATGTTTAATTTGTCACAGATGCAGTGTGCAGCCGTCACTTGAAGTGAATCATAATGAGGATGCCCTAGCCCCTAGGATGCAATACTGGATCAATGTCATCTCATGGTTACCATTATAACGGATATCATGGTTACCATTATTGTATGGCAGAGCTTTTGCTGACAATTTCGAGTCAACCTGACGAAATCTTGTTGCCTCGCTCAATTCACGTCAACAAGAATGTATTGCATCTGTGGACCTACTCATACTTCATTGCGATAGGCCAGATCCTTGACATTTAAACAGAGACCAAAGCTAAGACGAAACTCATTGAGCAAAATGATAAACATCGATGTCAAAGCGCTAGAGCATATTCAGCGACAAATCGAGGTCCCGGCACCTCACAAATCTCCGCTGCAAGTCTCACGGCAAGCCAAAATTCTAGGAAACATTGCTGGTGGTTTAGGGTTTTTAGTCCTCGTAGCCGTCATTTTTGCCCTTTCCTATTATGAAGAATCTCCTGAAGATGAGCGTCACTTCAAGGTATCGAAAAATTCTGAGAAACAAGATCCCAATCAGTATGTGTTCAGGTCTCAAATGAACAGGGATGGAAATCAGATGATTGCCAATTATGGCCGACGATCTTTTACAAAATCTCGTTCTCATGCTATCACCCCCTTGATGATTTGGATGAAGGCACAAGATGACGACGAGGAATCATCGGCCAACAACAAGCTTGGTGAAGTCAATTATCAAAGAAGCGATCAAATGGTTCATAAAATTGCAATTAGTAAACTGCCGTCAAGATTGCAGTCTCGTTATTCTTGATTTACGATCTCGGTATGTGCAACATGGATTCTCATGATATTTGTTGTGAAGGCATCTCGATGGCAAACGACAGAGCTCTGAACAGCTGTTTGTGAAATACAATCAGCGACATTCATTCATTGAATACCATATCAAGGGATGTCACAATCGCATCGAAATGCGATTACTTAACATCTTCAAAGGCATACAATCCTTGTGAATGTCGAGTTGCTCGTCGATCATCCAAACACCCATCTTACTAGATGCCTCGGAGCGAGTCCTCAATGCGCCAATGAGCTCTGATGACTGGTGCAGCACCTTAATTCCAACATGATATTGCCAAAGACGTTGCCCCCGATTGCATTGATTGCTCTCATGATTGCAACAAGGTGGGACATGATACCTGGACAGTCAAATGGCGACTCTTACCTGGACAAGTTGATAAAGAAGCTCGTGTTCCACATTGAAGATTTGTCAACCCCTAGAGTCAAAGCCATATCAACAACGGCAACACCTCAACAACAACCGATCAAAATCAGAGGCTATTTTGAACTGATTGCAATCACCGTTCAAAAAGACAACCCATTTGCCCAATTCTTGAAGCATGGACGCAAAGGTCAAGTAGTCATGAGATTAGTGAAGACCAAGAACACCGACAATAACAACAACAATCACTCGCAGATTGAAATTCCAATTTGGGGAGCTCGTTTGAACGGTTTTTGGATTGACACCTCCTTCATTGGCCTATCAAATCAAAAATATCTCAATCTTTCCAGTCATTATCTGTTGCTATTCGATCCAGATCAACGTGCTCACGCATGGAACATGAAATTGATGGAAGGAGAAGAGGGCTTGAGAATCCGCTTGAATGCCGCGTCCCGAATGGCCACGTCCAAACATCGGCATTTTCCATATCGTCATGTCCCATTGCTGGTCTGCTCCATTGATCACACCTTTTCACCAGACAAATTAGCTGCGGATGAGAGCTGTGAGATCGCCGGCGTGGACCAGGGATGTAGCATACGATTTCGACTTATACTTGAACACCGGGGCAGTCTACTCACTAGAAGACTTCGCAACATGTTTACATGATGCATAACAACTTGATTGATTTAATCTGCTCATGACTCTGAATTGATTTGTACTATTTTCATATGAAGAATACAGCCATGATCTCTGTCTACCCATGTTATCTCAAGTTCGCTCGTTTTTTCATTCATCTTTCCATCATTCAGTATACTGCTCCAATGACAAATCGGCTTCGTCAACCATTTTTGATCATCGAAAGTTCCCATCTCCACAACGGCCCACAGCTTTGGTATGGGGACTGG
>Ga0073774_1000318_pt1 | contig 12427 bp, 12 predicted proteins | sample InSIn5gowninarea_FD_77487 | JGI IMG/M metagenome (GOLD analysis project Ga0073774, IMG submission 77487) | Clean room microbial communities from NASA Spacecraft Assembly Facility at Jet Propulsion Laboratory, Pasadena, California, USA -... ... | reverse complement strand
TTATGAAAAATTGTCAATTGTAGTTTCTAAGGGCCAGGAACCTATCCGCATTGATAAATTCTTAATGACAAGGATAGAAGGGGCAACACGTAATAAAATTCAACAGGGAATTGAAACCGAGATGGTGTTGGTTAATGATAAACCTGTAAAGAACAATTACAAAATAAAGGGAGGTGATAAGATTATTATTTACGAGAGCAATTCGCCTGAATCATCTGAAATCATTCCTCAAAATATTCCTTTAAACATTGTTTATGAAGATGATGATTTGTTTATCATCAATAAGCCAGTAGGAATGGTAGTCCATCCCGGAAGTGGCAATCCGGATGGCACCTTAATTAATGGAATAGCATATTACCTGAAAGAAAATTGCCCTGGTATTAATGATAACGATTTGCCTCGTTTCGGCCTTGTTCACCGTATTGATAAAAATACAAGCGGTCTGATCGTTATGGCAAAAACACAAAAAGCTATGACAGACCTGGCAAAGCAATTCTTTAATCATACGGTTCACCGGCGATATGTTGCTTTGGTATGGGGAGATTTTGACAAAGATGAGGGGACAATTATAGCACATGTAGGCCGACATTTACGTTTCAGGAAATTGTTTACAGCCTATCCGGAGGGTGATCATGGTAAAGATGCAATAACACATTATAAGGTGCTGGAACGGTTTAATTATGTAACAATGGTAGAATGCAGGCTTGAAACCGGGAGAACACACCAGATACGCGTGCATATGCAATTTATAGGTCATCCCCTATTTAATGATGAATTTTATGGAGGTGATAAAATAGTTAAGGGAACAGTATATACAAAATATAAACAGTTTGTTGAGAATTGTTTTGATATATGCCCCAGGCAGGCATTACACGCAAAAGAACTCGGGTTTATTCATCCAACAAGCAGGCAGCCCATGCTATTTACTTCTGAACTTCCTGAAGACATGTCGCAACTTATTGAAAAATGGCGGCGTTACAGTCAATTTAAAAATGCTGATTAATAAAATATGGAAGAACTCACAGGACCTGATCCGAAAATACTTTTTCAATTGGTAAAAACAGAAATGCCTTTTGGGAAATACAAGGGAACGCTTTTATATAAATTACCTGTTAGTTACCTTGAATGGTTTTCACAAAAAGGATTTCCTAAAAACAAAATGGGAATATTACTGGAAACTTTATACGAGATAAAGTTAAATGGACTAGAGCATATACTCGCAGGATTGAAATAATGCTTAATCCTTTTCGTTTTCCTTGCATTCTTTTAAAGCAACTTCCTTTAATTCTGCTTCTATCTTTTCTTTTTTCATATCTACCCTTATTAATTGAAAAATGCTCATATATACATTGGCAATCCATACCAGTGCGAATCCTCCAATAAGGTACCCACGCCAGTCATCAAAAATTAAATGATACCTGGTTATAATCAAAAAGAAGATGGTAACATAATGACTAAAGCAATATTCGCAGGTGAAGAGATAAAAGAATTTACGCTGAATCAAAGTTGGACAGTCTTTGGATTTCTTTGAACAAAAATCCCTGGGCTCTCTGAATACCTCTTCGTGCGTAACTGTCCATGCTATACATGCAATGGGAAGGGAAAGAATAAAGAGGTAAATAATCTGTTGCTGTAATGACATGTGGTTTGTTTAACAAAAGTAATTCCAATTATATAAATGATATTGATCCATAACAATTATACAAATGAACAGGTTCTTTTAATATTCCACTTTTTATATATTTATGTATACAAGGATGCTTACTGGAAATCAAATAATGTTGCAGTAAAAATGCCCCTTTCCCTGTTTTTAAAAATGGCTTTCCAGTTGCCATTATACCGTATAAGCGATGGAACAGTAAGGTTATTGAACCTGCTCATTAACACTTCCATGCTTACTTTAAAATCGTATACAGCTGCATCATAACTCAACACGTAATTCCTTGCAACAACATCAAAAGTACTGTCATTGAACCAGGTAGTCATTTCATCTACAACTACATGGTCTTCGCTTCCAGGTTTTACTTTTTGTTTAAAGATATAGCAGTTTGTATTGTTATAAAAATCCATATCAATACTCATGTCATACCGGTCTGCAATATCATCATCATAAATAGCTGTTTTATTGCTCATAAATGGTAGCCCGGATATCTTTTTACCAGGATTGAAAAAAAGCATCTTTAGTTGTTCCTTGTGCTTTTCCATTCCTGATTTACCTGAAGTTGAAAACGTTACTCCATTTACAACATTTGTTTCTCCACAAACTGAATCTTTTGTAAAGAACAGGGACGCATACATTTGTGCTGTATAATAATTAAACTGGTGCGCATCATTATAAATATCTCCTGAAACGGTTTCTTCCAGGGTCTCCATTTTCCTGCAGTTGGTTGTCCGGATCTGTTTTGTTTTACTTTTAAGAGAAGCTTTAAGGTCACCGGCTTTGTTTACCATGCGGATGTCATTCAGCGCTGTAAAGCCAAGTATGCGAAGATTTCTAAACGCTTTATAAAAGCTGCTGTCATTTTTTATACGTTCAATAAATGAAGTAACATTTAACCTGTTATCAATTACCACTTCTGAAAGGGTAATGATCTTTTTCCCAACAGTTATAGTGTCTGTTTTATCCTGGGCAAAACAGTTTAAAGAAATGCATATAAAAAAAACAGGTATGAAAATATTTTTCATACCTGCAAATTATTGTAATTCATTTCAACCAGGAAATCTGTTATAACTAGATTTCAATTTATCATTGACATAAAATGATTTTTTTATGAAAATACTCCTAAATACCGGGCTTATTATTTAGGGAAAACCATCCTGTAGTCAACACTTATCTTACCTTTTGTAATATCATCCAGCTTGCGCTTAAGTAAAGTTCGTTTTAGAGGTTTGATATAATCTATGAATAGCTTTCCTTCAATATGGTCATATTCATGTAATATAATACGGCCGGTAATCCCAATAAAAGTTTTAGTAAATGGAGTAAAAGTTTCATCAACATAATTAATGGTGACCGATTCACTCCGCATTATATCCTCCCTGATTTTGGGAATGCTTAAACATCCTTCATTGTAGCTCCATTCTTTGCCATTCAGTGCGGAAATATGGGCATTAATAAACACACCCTTAAATCCAGGTTCATCAGGGTACTTGCCTTTATCTTCTTCATCCTGGTTTTCAAATATCTGCAGGCTATCCATAACAAAAATGCGTATATCCTTGTTCACCTGTGGTGCTGCAAGTCCAACGCCATTGCTGTTATACATGGTTTCCCACATATCCGAAATAAATTTTTCAAGACCGGGGTAATCAGGAGTTATATCAGAACTAACTTTTCTTAAAATCGGAGAGCCGTAAGCAACAATAGGAAGAATCATAATATAACCAAATTATTTAATTGAATGTTATTATGCAAATATACTAAAATCAGGTGCTTATTGATTGCAGGTACTCCTGTAATATAATGGTAGCAGCTATTTCATCTACAATCTTTTTATTACGCCTGTCTTTCTTTTTCATACCCATCTGTAACATGGCATCCTTTGCCATCTTTGATGTATATCTTTCATCAACATCCCTTACAGTAATTGCCGGGAATTCCTTTTTTATTTTCTCTATAGCTTGCTTTGCAGGTAAGGTGCCATGTGTATCAGATTCGTCCCAGTTTTTAGGAAGCCCTACTAAAATAAGTTCAACTGGTTCTTCCACCAGATACTTTTTCAAAAATGGAATTAATTCATTAGAAGGGATTGTAGTTAACCCGGTAGCTATTATCTGTAAAGGGTCAGTTACCGCTATGCCTGTGCGTTTTCCTCCATAATCTATTGCCATTATTCTTGCCATAAAGTACCGTGAAAAATTCTATTTATTAATAAAGAGATCGAATAATACAAATACTGCAAAAACAACTGAAGCAATCCCATTGGCAGTCATAAATGCAATATTAACTCGTGAAAGATCATTTGCTTTTATAATGGAATGCTGGTAAATAAGCATGCCAATAAATACTGCAATACCTATCCAGTATGAAGTTCCAAACCCCCCATAGAATCCGGCATAAATAACACAGCATGCAGAAAAAAGATGAAGCAATTCAGATACGCGCAAAGCTTTAAATTTTCCCAGCACAGATGGAATAGAATACAAATTATTTGTTTTATCAAATTCCTCATCCTGCAAGGCGTAAATGATATCAAAACCACTAACCCAAAATATAACAGCAAAAGAAAACAAAACAGGCAATAATGCAAACGTTCCCGTCACAGCCAGGTATGATCCAATCGGGGCAAGGCTAAGTCCAACGCCAAGCACCAGGTGGCATAATGCAGTAAATCTTTTTGTATAGCTGTAAAATAATATTACGAACAATGCCACAGGTGATAAATAAAAGCAGATCTTATTGATCAGGAAAGTACATCCAATGAATAATAAACAACAGGCAATAACAAAAAAAAGGGCATTGTTGCTTTTTATAATGCCAGCTGGTATCTCTCTTATAGCCGTGCGGGGGTTTTTAGCGTCAAAGCTCCTGTCAAGGTAACGATTGAAAGCCATCGCCGCACTTCGTGCGAAAATCATACAAAGCACAACCAAAACAAGTTTGAATGCCCAAAACTTCCATGAAACCAGGTCATGCTCATTGAATGCTAATCCCTTTGTACCTGTTACTTTTATCCATTCATAACCAGGTAAAAAAAAAGGAAGATAAATGAAAGAAATAATTTAACCCAAGGAAGAATCCTATCAATGCAAATGGCATCGCAAATATAGTATGCGAGAACTTTACAAGGGAGAAATAACTTTTTATCGTACTCAATTGAAGCTGCTATTTAAATCATTGGTATCAAACAAGGATATTGGTTATATTAAAGTTTATCCATTCGCATTTACTGTTTGCATTCTTGTGCGAACAATTTCCCACAACACAACTCCTGCTGCTGTTGCTATATTTAATGAATGTTTCATACCCAATTGAGGTATTTCAATACATCTATCACACAATTGTATAGTTTCCTGTTCTACGCCTGTCACCTCATTTCCAAAAATAACTGCAATCTTTTCGCTTGCATCAAAAGTTATCTTTTCAAGTGAATAGCTTCCTTTAACCTGTTCAACTGCATAAATTGAGTAACCAAGGGATCTGAGATTTTGAATGGCATCCGAAGCAGTGGAAAAATATTGCCACTCTATTGTTTCTTCAGCACCAAGGGCAGTCTTTTTTATTTCTTTATGGGGTGGTTTAGCTGTATACCCGGTTATGTAAACACCCTGCAGCAAAAAAGCATCTGCAGTCCGGAAAACACTTCCTACATTATATGCACTGCGAATATTTTCCAGCACTGCTATTACAGGGGTTTTTTTCAGAACGCTTAAATTCTGCTACCGTTTTACGATTCAACTCTTCCATACTCAATTTTAGCATACTGCAAAATTAATAAGATAAGACAGTAATTAAATATGGATTAAATATTTAAAAGCCAGGATCTTACAATATGAAGGATCCTGGTTTTAAGTATATTTTAGTAATTTAAGATTTATACCAGGAATGATAAAATCATATAAATTCTGTTCTCAGGCAGGTTGCTTTTCCATCATTTCAGCCTTTGCATTTGCCTTTGCTTCTGCGAAATATTTTGCAGCCTGGATAAAATTAACAAATAAAGGATGTGGGCTTTCAACTGTACTTTTTAATTCAGGATGATATTGTACTCCTATAAAAAAAGGATGCTGTTGCAACTCTACGATTTCCACCAAACCTGTAGCAGGGTTCTTTCCACTTGGTTTAAGACCTGCATTGGAAAAATCACTGATATAATTGTTATTAAACTCCCAGCGATGGCGATGGCGTTCGCTTATCTCTGTAGCATGATAAATTTTATGAGCGAGGCTTCCTTCTAGTATCTGGCAGGGATAGGCACCCAATCTCATTGTTCCACCCTTCTTCTTAATTTTTTTCTGTTCTTCCATTAATGCGATAACAGGGAATGGTGTAGCTGTATTCATCTCAGTAGAATTTGCATCATGCCAACCCAGTACGTTCCTGGCAAATTCTATAACTGCCATTTGCATTCCAAGGCAAATTCCAAAAAAAGGCAGGTTGTTCTCCCTTGCGTATTTAACTGCTGTGATCTTACCTTCCACTCCTCTTGAACCAAATCCGGGAGCCACAAGTAAACCATCAAGCTCTTTTAATTTTTCCTGAACATTTTCATCTGTAATAAACTCGCTGTGTACATTTACCACCTGCACCTTGCAATTATTAAGTGCCCCTGCGTGTATAAATGCTTCGAGAATTGATTTATATGCATCTTGTAGTTCGATGTATTTCCCGATAAGTCCAATAGTAACCCTGCTTTTTGGATGATTTAATTTATCAAGGAAACCCCGCCATTTACTTAATTCTGGTGCAGCATATCCATTGATCTGAAGTTTTTTTAATACAATCAGATCAAGGCCTTCCTGCAGCATCTTCATGGGAACTTCATAGATAGTACCAGCATCTATTGCTTCAATTACCGCATTAGGTTTTACATTACAAAAAAGGGCAATTTTACGTTTAAGTTCATCAGATAATGAATGCTCAGTGCGGCATACGATAACATTTGGATGTACACCTTCCTGGCTCAACAAGCGAACACTGTGCTGAGTAGGTTTTGTTTTTAATTCCTTAGCAGCTTTTAAATAAGGGATCAGTGTTAAATGAACAACCATACAATCTTCTTCAGGCATTTCCCACTGGAGCTGGCGAACTGCTTCTACAAATGGAAGACTTTCAATATCACCTACTGTGCCTCCAAGTTCTGTAATTACAATATCATAATTTCCAGTCTGGCCCAACAGCATCATTCTCCGTTTAATCTCATCAGTAATGTGAGGAATAACCTGGACAGTTTTTCCTAGGTATTCTCCTTCACGTTCCTTTGTGATAACAGTCTGGTAAATACGGCCAGTTGTTACATTATTTGCCTGTGATGTTGGAATATTAAGAAAGCGCTCATAGTGACCAAGGTCAAGATCCGTTTCAGCACCATCATCGGTTACATAGCATTCCCCGTGTTCATAGGGATTTAGGGTTCCGGGATCAACGTTAATATAAGGATCAAACTTTTGTATCGTTACTTTTAAGCCCCTGCTTTGGAGCAATTTTGCCAGTGAAGCAGCAATAATACCTTTACCTAAAGATGAAGTAACACCACCAGTTACAAAAATATACTTGGCCATTTTATATAAATTAGAATATTTAAAGCAAATGATTATAAACAGGTTTTCACCTTGGTTGAAGCTTTTTGAGCATTCCCTTTTAACTAATAATCATTTAAGAACAATAATTAATATGACCGGAGGAAAAGAAATGAAATATCCTAGAGGTCATGCAAAGATAATAGGAATTTTCGGGTAGAGGAAATGAAGCACAACTATTTTTATAAAAAAACAATATTTAGCAAAATATAATATATATTCAAATTTTATACATATAATATTAATTCGGACCAAAATTTTAAATAAAGCATGAAACCGATATTGGTTTTAATATTTATTCTTCTAAATCAAATATTATTTGCCCAGATCCAAACAAAGGTAATAAATCAAGGTGCAGTTATTAAAATTGAATTGCGGAAGGAAAAAACACCGGTTAATCTTCCTTTTTTTATCAATAACCTGAAAATAATTGATGCAAGAAATGATACCAGCTCGATCGGATTTTCTTCAGACAGGAATGCCAGGAAATTTTGCTTCAAAGCTGGGTTTATAAATGAAATGCAATCATGGTTTTCCCAATATTTAAAGATTGATGGAAAAAATCCAGCTGGCCATGGACTTTTAGTAAATATAAAAAAGATAAGAGTATCGGAACAGGCTACTATAAAACAATTGGCAATGGGAAGGAAGGTCAGTTAAAAAATGGGTGGGAAAAGGGCGTTATTATAAAAATTGAATATTTTATACAACATGATAGTTTATTTATCCCCTTGTACAGGTTTGATTCAATTATCCCATTAAAAGGAAATGCTGATTATGATGCATCAGAATTTACTACTTTAGGATTGAAGCAATCATTGGTTAAAATGACAACAATTAAAGAACAGGATCTAATAAAATCCAACAAAAAGATAACGTTTAATGATATTATAAAATCAAATGAACAAGGTCATGATTTGCCATTGTATAATAATAAAAGGGAGAAAGGCTTATATAAAACTTTTGAAGATTTTAAATTAAATGCAATTTCTGTTAATGATTACGAATTTAAAAAGGGACAGATGGGAGATATAATCTTTATAAAGGAAAATGGTAATGAATTTCCTATGCGATCTATTTGGGGCTTTTGTGATGGCAAAGATCTGTACATCAATTCTGGTGATAAATATTCTAAACTTATACAATCGGGATATAATTTTTATTTTTCCGGAACCAAGGGATTGCAGAGAAACAGTGAACATATTTTTTTAAGATCATCTGCTTTGAATTATGCTACTGATACCGGGCTGAAAAAGATAACTTTTGATATATCCATCAGGTACTACCAACTTGATATGGAAAATGGTGCAATATATTAGCTTTTCAATATCTTATTATAGCTTGTAGCTATCCCTTTAATTAATGAAGAACTAAAACCCTGGTGTTCCATTTCATTTAATCCTGCAATGGTGCATCCTTTAGGTGTTGTTACTTTATCAATTTCCTGTTCGGGGTGCAATCCTTTCTCCAACAATAGTTCTGCTGCACCTCTTACAGTTTGTGCCGCAATTAATGTTGCAGTAGCTGCATCAAAACCAATTTCTATTCCTCCCTGTATATTTGCCCTTATATACCGCATAGCATAAGCAGTACCGCATGCTCCTAATACAGTAGCAGCATCCATAAGTTTTTCATCAATAATGCAAACCTTGCCAAGGGATGAAAAAAGTTTTTTTATTAAGTTTATTTTTGTTGTATTGGCATTTGTAATACTTAAACAGGTCATACTTTGCTGAATCGCTATTGCCGTATTGGGCATTGCCCTAAAGACAGGCAGCTTTTTTTGTATGATCTCCTGGATATCTTTAATACTTATTCCAGTTACAACTGAAACTATTGTGTGTCCGGGAGATAATGCTTTTTGAAAACTATTTATTACTTCACTTACCTGGTAAGGTTTTACTGCAAGAATAATAATACCTGCTTTCGAGACTGCGTAGAAATTATCATCACTTATTATTACCCCCTTTAATTCAAGCGACTGAAGTGTTGTTGTATTTCTTTTTGTAATTATAATATCTGAAGGCCTGCAAAACTTACTTTTTAATAAACCTTCTGCAATAGCAGATCCCAAATTACCTCCCCCAATTATTGCAATTTTCTTCATTATGTAATAAATATTAATTAACCTTTCCGTCCTTTAGTAATATGTTTTCTTTTCCAGGTAATTTCCTACATAATCTCCTATGCCCTCCTCCAAAGAAAAGAAAGGTTTTCTAAATCCTGCAGCATAAAGCTTATCCATCCCTGCCTCAGTAAAATATTGGTATGTTTCTCTTAAATCAGCAGGCATATCAATAAATTCTACATTCGGTTTTAAATTCATTGCATTATATGTACAAGTTACCAGATCTATAAAAGTTCTCGCCTTTCCTGTTCCAAGGTTATAAATGGCAGAAGGAATATTTTTCCTTTCCTCCATGAGCCATGAACATACCTTTAAAATATCCTTAACGTATATAAAATCCCTGAGTTGCTCACCATCTTTAAACTGCCTTTTGTGGGACCTGAACAATTTAACCAGGCCATCTTTTTTAACCTGGTTATACGAATGAAATATTACACTAGCCATTCGTCCTTTATGGTATTCATTTGGACCATACACATTAAAGAATTTCAATCCTGTCCAAAATGGGGGATGTACTGCCTGGTGCAACACCCATTTATCAAATTCATTCTTTGAAACTCCATATGGGTTAAGGGGTATTAACTTCTCTATTATATCATGGTCATCTCTATATCCTTGTTTTCCATCTCCGTATGTAGCGGCAGAAGAAGCATATACTAAAGGAATATTATTTATAGTACAATAATCCCAGATCTTCTTTGAATATTCTACATTCAGATGCTGGTGAATGTTATAATTGAATTCCGTCGTATTTGTTCTTGCCCCAAGATGAAAAATAAAATGAATGACCGGCTTTTCTTTATTTATCCATTCAAAGAAATTCTCCCGTTCAATACGTGCTATATATTTTTTATGCAGCAGGTTTAATTCCTTATCATCGCGGTTAAATTCATCAACAAGCAACAGGTTTTCATATCCCTGCTCGTTTAAGAACCCAACAAGGCAACTGCCTATAAATCCTGCTGCTCCTGTAATAACTATGGTTGCATTTTTATCCATTATCATTTTTATAATCCTGTTAATGCTTCTATACTTTCGTTTCCCTTAAGCATTCGGCCTATTGCATTGTCGTATTTATTTTTCCAATCAGAAATATCACCCCAGTTATTATCATCAATTATTATTTCCTTTCCTGTTACGTTTCCAAGTTTGGAAAAAACAGTATTTTGCTGACTCATAAAATTTAAAAATTCATTTTCATTCTCTTTAGCTACAGTTACTACCACCCTACCCTGAGCTTCTCCGAACAAAAAAGCATCTTTGCGAAAAGATGTATCGGTTATGACCTGGAAGCCAAGATAACGGTTAAAAGCACTTTCGGCCAGGCAAATAAAAATACCTCCTTCGCTAACATCATGTGCCGACAGTACATGCTTGTTTTTAATTAAGGAAGCAACAGTTTGCTGCATATTAATTTCTTCATCAATATCAAAATATGGCGCTGGTGAAAATTCTTCTCCTATGATTTTATGCAGGTATTCAGATGAATTTATATCGTTTTTGTTTTTGCCGATTAAATAGATTAAATCACCGGCATTTTTAAAATCCATTGTCATTTTATTTTCTATGTTATCCATTAAGCCAACCATTCCAATGGTTGGTGTTGGATAAACCGGGCCATCTGGTGATTGGTTATAAAAGCTAACATTACCACCTGTAACAGGTGTATCAAACCTGGTGCATGCTTCACCCATTCCTTTTATAGCATGTACAAACTGGTAATAAACTTCCGGGTCATAAGGATTGCCAAAATTGAGGCAATTTGTTACACCTAAAGGTTCTGCCCCGCTACAAACAATATTCCTTGCTGCCTCAGCTACGGCGATCATTGCTCCTTTATATGGATCAGCATACACATAGCGGCTGTTACAATCCGGTGTCAATGCCAAAGCTTTACCGGTAGGGTTAGCTATCACAACTGCTGCATCAGCAGGTGCATTTGTATTGGTGTTATTAGCTCCCACCATTGAATCATATTGTTCAAAAACCCAACGCTTACTTGCAATGTTTGGCAAGGCGATTATTTGTTCAGCAATTCTTTTTAAATCATGAGGAACCGGAACTTGATCAGCCTTGAATTCATTGATCTTTTTCAAATAGGCTGGCTCTGTATACATTCGCTCATATTGTGGGGCTCCGCCTCCTAATACAAGTTCTTCTGCCGGCAGGATAGCTTCCAGGCTCTCACCCATATAAAAATTTAGCATCCCATCATCTGTAACTTCACCAATATGGCTGCAGGGAAGATCCCATTTATCAAAGATTTTAAGCACGGCTTCTTCCTTTCCTTTTTGAACAACGAGCAGCATTCTCTCCTGGCTTTCGCTAAGCAGTAATTCCCATGCTTTCATATCCTTTTGCCTCGTAGGAACTTTGTCTAAATGTATTTTCATCCCGGCTTTTCCTTTTGCACTCATTTCTGCTGTTGAACAAATTACTCCAGCAGCACCCATATCCTGCATGCCAACAACAACACCTGTTTGGATTACTTCAAGGCAAGCTTCCAGTAATTTCTTTTCCTGGAAAGGATCACCAACCTGAACAGCCGGAAGGTCTTCTTTGCTGTTTTTGGTTATTTCTGCACTTGCAAAAGAAGCACCTCCTATCCCGTCTTTGCCTGTTGCACTTCCTACAAAAAATACAGGATTTCCCTTTCCTTCAGCAGTTGCAGAAATTGTTTCACCGTTTTTTAAAATGCCAACACTCATGGCATTAACCAACGGATTGGTATGGTAGCAGTCTTCAAAATAAATTTCTCCCCCTACCGTAGGCACGCCAAAACAATTACCATAATGGCCTATACCATGAACCACACCTGCAAGCAAATGCTGTGTTTTAGCGTCATTTAAATTACCGAAACGGAGTGAATTTAATGAAGCAATAGGCCGTGCTCCCATAGTAAAAATATCGCGGTTGATACCTCCCACCCCCGTTGCGGCACCCTGGAAAGGCTCTATTGCAGAAGGGTGGTTATGTGATTCGATTTTAAAAACAACACCATAACCATCACCAATATCCATAAGGCCTGCATTTTCTTCGCCTGCTTTCACCAGCATCTTT
>Ga0073774_1000317_pt1 | contig 12452 bp, 9 predicted proteins | sample InSIn5gowninarea_FD_77487 | JGI IMG/M metagenome (GOLD analysis project Ga0073774, IMG submission 77487) | Clean room microbial communities from NASA Spacecraft Assembly Facility at Jet Propulsion Laboratory, Pasadena, California, USA -... ... | reverse complement strand
TATCTTAGTAAGGCATAATGTCGAAAGCAATAAGGATACTTGTAACAAGAATTACCAGAGCAATTGCTACTGGCAGTAGTCCTGTCCAACAGAACACCATAAGTCCATCGTATCGCATACGAGGAAATGTGGCCCGGAACCATACAAATAAAAAGGTAAATAGACAAGTTTTTAGTCCAAGTACAATACTTTGTAGGTTTACGAATGTGTCATTAATAAATAATTCAGGCATGTTATACCCTCCAAGGAATAGAATAGCGCTTAGTGTTGACATAAGAACGATACTACAGTACTCTCCTAGGAAGAAGAACACGAAGATCATACCACTATGTTCAGTGAAGAATCCCGCTACCAGTTCAGATTCCGCTTCTGGAAGATCGAATGGCGTACGGTTTGTTTCCGCTAGTGCTGAGATGAAGAAGATAATGAAAATAGGTAGTAATGGAACAATGTACCATACAGATTCTTGTGCTTCAATAATTGTTGTAATGTTGAATGAACCGGTAAGAAGAATAACAATAAGAATTGCTGCACTTAATACTAATTCATAACTAATCATTTGAGCAGTTGATCGTAGCGCACCTAGGAATGCATATTTAGAGTTTGCACTCCATCCGGCAAAAAGTACTCCATAAATACCAATTGATGAAATTGCTAATGTATATAGAATACCTAATGAGAAGTCTGAAAGTGTTAGACCTGCTCCGAAAGGAATTACTCCCCAACCTAGAAGACTGAAGATTAATGTAATTACTGGTGCTAAGAAGAATAGACTACGTGTAGAGTGTGATGGTACAACTGTTTCTTTAACAACTAGCTTCAGAGCGTCAGCGAAGGGTTGAAGAACTCCATAGTATCCTACTTTGTTCGGCCCAACTCGTCGTTGCATAGCTGCTAGTGTTTTCCGTTCGATAATTGTCATGAACGCTACGGCTAGAAGGATAGGTACTAGAACAATAACTACCTCTAGTAAGTTGTAAAGTGTTGTAAGCATTTGTCGATAGATTAAAAAAAACTTCATGCCACATCTCTTTGAAGATGAAGGAAATGTCGCAAAGTAAAGGTGGGAATATCACATTCCAAAAAGGTAAATTATAATGGCCAAGTAAATTACTTAACCTTTAGTGTTAGTGTTAGTGTTAGTACTATGATTGACTATCTAGCCAAGCTAGGTATTTTTCTAGAGATACTGCTTCAATAGCAATTGGCATGAATCCGTGGTATACTCCACAAATTTCTGAACATTGTCCGTAGTATAGACCTTCTCGTTGTACTAATACAGATGTTTGGTTTAGACGTCCAGGTGTACAATCGATTTTTAGTCCTAGTGAAGGAACAGCGAAATCGTGAATTACATCGGCTCCTGTTACAATGAATCGGATGTGTGTATCTACAGGAACAACTACTCGGTTATCTACTTCAAGTAGTCGTAGTTGTCCTTCTTCTAGATCAGTTTCTGGAATCATGTAGCTATCGAATTCGATACTATCACCATCTTCGTTAACGAAATCACTGTATTGGTAAGTCCAGTACCATTGGTGTCCAACTACTTTAATAGTCATTGATGGAGACATCACTTCATCCATTAAATACAGTAGTTTGAATGATGGGAATGCAATAGCGATAAGAATGAATGCTGGAGTAATTGTCCATACTAATTCAATTAGTGTTCCGTGGTTTGCGTATTTGTAAACAATTGGTGATGTATTAGCGCTGAAGTTAACAACTACTGAACCAATCACCCAACCTACTCCTACGAAAATAATTACTAGGTAGAAGAAAATTGAACTGTGTAGTTCTGTAATTCCTTCAAATGTTGGTGATGCACCATCTTGGAATGAAATTTGCCAAGGTTCTGGGGCATCGTTATAAACTGTACCGATTAGGGGCCAGTTAATTAATGATAGTAAATTTGACATGTGTATTAAATTAAAATTTATCATGTCTTTAACTTTAAAAAATAAGAAAAAGAGGTCTTTGGTTTAAATATCTAGTACAACTAGAAATTAAGGAATAGAGGACTCGAACCTCTGCATCTACTGTGTAAAAGTAGCGCTCTACCCTTGAGCTAATCCCCTTAATAGTAGAATAAATCTTAACGCCCTACTGGAATTGAACCAATACTAACTATTTCGAAGACAGTTACACTACCATTATGTTAAAGGCGCCTCCTTTAGTCATTGTGCTCATAACATAAAAAGCAATATGTACAAGTGATGAGACTTGAACTCATACAGCGTTTAGCCACTCGTACCTAAAACGAGCTTGTCTACCAATTTCAACACACTTGCTTTCATATAGATTGTATAATGTTACATTAACTAAACTATTCTTTTACTACTTTACCTACTATTTATATTCTTTATCTGCATCATGAAACATAAGAAATTAGTCCTATCAGTTAAAAATTGTAATGCCAAGTTAGGGGATTATGTGTAGTTAATAAAACTATGAGTATAGAACTAGGAATGAGATCATAAGGGCGAATACAGGATATTTATTGAATACACATTATATTATATTCCAATAGATTACACTATTGCTAAGACTATGTCATCAGTAAAAACTTACTGTCAAATTGCTAAGTCGTTGAACATCTATTGTTATTATTATTAGATGTTGCAAATTGTCTATATTTATAGATTTTCTTGCACAACATTTGATTTATACTGGATTATTTGCTCTTAGTCCAGTTGCTTCAGCTAGGGCGACAATTATATTATACGCTATTATGCTCAATAGTTTTCACCATTGTTTAGACTATATCTTCAGTATTATGGATTTAAATAATAAACTGCTGAATGTTCTTGGTGTAATGTTATGTACACTAGTCGTTGAACGAAATATAGTATTCCGCTGCAGATTACTATAAAGTTTCTCTGCATTAATTCAGTTATAAGGACTCTCCCGTTAATCCTAGAATGGCAAATGAGAATAGTTGACCTCGGAGTGCTGGGTTTCGCGCTGTTGAGGCAATTAGTGATGAGAAGATTGAACCGATACCGATTCCCGCTCCTGTTAGTCCAATTGCTGCTAGACCTGCTCCAATGTATTTTGCTGCTCCTAACATTTGAATTTTCAAGATTTTACACCTGTACGAAACAGATTGGGGAACTTAGTGGGAACTTTATCTACTATCTCTAGTAAACTTAGTTTATCCATTCTTTTATTGTTTAACCTAACATTGTGTAATAACTATCTACTATCTCTATTACTTTACATATAATAATTGGAATAAATAACTCTACTATGTCATTAAATAAAAAAGGGGATTATGTTGATATTGATGTTAATTATTGTGCTGATGGTGCTCGAATAGCTGACCGGTGATCTGTGAAGTACAGGGCACCTTTACCAAATTCGTACACGAAGCCAACTGTTAGTACTACAAAGAATAATACTGCAATTACAAAACCGTAAGTAGAAACACTATATAATGTTACTGCTAATGGGTAGAAAAGTAGAATTTCTAGGTCAAAGATAAGGAACAGGATACCTACTAAGTAGTATTGGATAGAGAATGGTGCACGAGTTTGCCCATATACTGGTGAGAAACCACATTCGTATGGAGTTACTTTTTCAGTATCTGGTTTGTGCACGGCTAGAAGAACGTTAAGTACTAGAAGAATTGCTACTAGAACCGGAACGAAGAAAAATAATACTGTTAATGCGTTCATTATGCGTTGAATAGTGATAGAGCCAGAAGATGTGTGCTATTTAAGATAAATGATGGTTTGAACACGAATAGTGCAATTGCCAGTGTTAATGTTGCAATAGTAAAACTATGCATGTTTGTAATATAAGGTGCTGTAGCAGTTAATTGTGGTTCTTGACCTGCCGGAGCACTTGAGTCGAAGTGGATTACTCGAACAATTCGAAGGTAGTATGCTGCACTAATTACACTTACAATAATTGCCACAAATGACATAAAGTAGTAACCTGAATGTGTTGCTGAGTATAGTACCATTTGTTTAGCAAAGAATCCCATTAGAGGAGGAATTCCGGCCATTGAGAATAGACACGTTGCTAGTGAAAGACCTAGTAGTGGATTTGATCGGAATTGACCTTTAAGTTGAGAAATAAATTGAATATCTGTACTTTCTGAGGATGCTAGTTTTGATTGGCTAATAACATAACCAAAGGCTAGTAAGATCAGGAAAGCGTTAAGGTTTGTAATTGAATATTGAACTAGGTAGAAAATAAATGATTCAATTGACTCTTCTGTGTTAATTGCTAAAGCTAGTAGTAAGAAACCTACGTGTGAAATAGTACTATATGCAAATAGTCGTTTGATTCGGAATTGTGCTAGCCCTACTACTGTACCAATGATTAGTGATAGCATTGATGAAATTAGTAGAAGGTTTTTCCATACATTAAATGATTCACCTGCAAATGGTAATGATAGGGTTACACCTGAAAGTCCTGTTTGTAATTCTAGTAGGAATACTAAAATAGAGATTTTAGGCATAATTGTTAACCAAGTTGTAACGATTGTTGGAGTTCCGTCATATACATCAGGAGCCCAGTTGTGGAACGGAGCTGCTGCAATTTTGAATAGGAAACCTACTACTGTAATTGTTAGACCAATTGTTACTGGCCCAGTAATACTATCTTCTGTTGTAACTGATAGAAGACTGTAAATACCTTCGAAACTTGTTAATCCTGTGTATGCATATACAAGAGCTGAACCAAGAAGAATTAGACCTGATGAAAGACCCCCTAGAAGGAAGTATTTTAGCCCGGCGCTAGTTGCTGATTCTGAATCTCGATATAAGGCAGCTAGGATATAAACTGCGAATGATTGTAATTCAATACTTAAGTACATAGACACAAGGTCTGCACTTGAAATAAGGAAGGTTGCACCACATGTTGTGAACAGAATAATAAGTGAATATTCTGGAATTGATGGTACTGAAACGTTTGTTGAGTTATTTGTACTTGTTGCAAATTTTGCAGGAGCCCAAGGTAAAATAACAAAAGCGGCAATCACAAAGATAAATGTATCAATTACTTGTGAAAGTGACGTTACTTGGAATAGACCACTATAAATACCAACACCTGATCCAATAGCTTGGATATAGCTAGCATTAAATGATAATGCTGCGGCGTAAAGTAAAATGATAGAAGTTACTCGGATTAGAAGAAGAGGAGAAATACGAACTGTAGGAAGCGCTACGGCCATCATTAGAGAAAAGATTCCTAATACAAGCATTGCTACCTCTCTCACTTCTTGTGAAATATGCGAATGAAGAGACTTGAACTCTTACGTCGTTAAGACAACTCATCTTAAGTGAGGCATGTCTACCATTCCATCACATTCGCTATTGAAAACTATTTACTTTACTTTACCTTATTTTACCTTACTTTACCTTACCATACCAATAGTTACTTTTACTACTTTATTACAAGGTTAATTAATAGACTTATATCAATGTTAGTACAACATCAAAAACTACAATAAAAACTAGAACAAAAACTAGAAGGGAAACTACAAGGGAAACTACAAGGGAAACTACAAGGGAATGCTACAAGGGGATTAAGTTGTGTTAGTATTATTTCCGTTGAACTAGTGGTAATAGTACAAGTGTTCCTAGGTATAGTAGAATTAGTCCCATACTTCCTGTACTTAGATCTTCTGCACCTGGAATAAGTGATGTGAATAGAAGAGGTGCAAATAGAAGGAAGATGAATGAAATTAATCCTAAAATAATGTATAGGGCGTAACTTGTAATAACTCCAGTATCGTAGTTTGATACTGATTTACCTGCGTCAGTTAATACAGTTGAGAATCCATGTGGACCAAATAATTCGATTACCCCTCGATCTAGTACTTTTGAGAATACAAATCCAAGGTGTAGTCCTCCGTTAATAATATATTTGTTATATACTACATCGAATAACCACTTACCATTGAAGAATCGGTATAGTGCGCTACCAAGTGCATTGTTTGTTAGGTTGATTGTAAATTGAGGTACAACATGGTAAAGATATAGAGCAGCTGCTGCACCACATACACTACCAATTGCTGGAAGTAGTTTAAATAGTTGCGGTAGGCCAAATTCAGCTTCAACTAATGAAATGTGGTCCGGATGTTGGAATAGTGCTGTTGATAGGAAGTCTGAACCAATACCTACAAATAGGTCTTTAGCAACGTAACCAAATACAATTGACATGATTGATAAGATAACTAGAGGAATTACAATAATTGTTGGAGCTTCATGTGTGTGTAGGTAATCTCCTTTTGGAGCATTAGGTACAGTGAAGAATGTTAGAGATACTAATCGTAATGAATAGAAAGCAGTAAATACCGCAGAAATAGTTCCTAACCAATATGCTACGTTACCACTTAATTCGTATTGTCCTTTAGCAACTTCTAAGATAAGATCTTTTGAGTAGAAACCTGTAAGGAATGGGAATGCCATTAGTGAAAGTGAACCAATTAGAATTGCTGTGTATGTAAATGGTAAGAAATTAACTAAACCACCAAGTCGTCGGAGGTCTTGTTGATCTGCCATTGCGTGAATTACCGCACCTGCTGCAAGGAATAGAAGCGCTTTAAAGAATGCGTGATTTACAAGGTGGAATAGTGCAACATTATATTGACTAAGCCCAACTGCCATAAATAGATATCCCATTTGTGACATTGTACTATATGCAATAACTCGTTTAATATCATTTTGTAATAGACCTGTTGTAGCTGCAACAAATGCTGTTAATGCACCAACCCAAGTAATTACTACTAGAACTGTTGGTGAATATTCAATTACAGGAGATGATCGAAGCATTAGGTAAACTCCGGCAGTAACTAGAGTCGCAGCATGAATAAGTGCAGATACAGGAGTTGGTCCTTCCATCGCGTCTGGTAGCCAAGTGTGTAGCCCTAAGTTTGCGCTTTTGGCCATGGCTCCAAGAAGTAGAAGTAATCCAATAACTGTAATTGCTGTTTCGTTAATGAAAGGTGCTACACTAAATACAGTAGCATAGTCAACATTACCAAATACCCAGAAGATAGCAAAGAATCCAACACTAAGGAACATATCCCCAACACGGTTAACAGTTAACGCTTTGATACCTGATTTGTTAGCTTGAATTCGAGTGAACCAGAAGTTAATTAATAGGTATGATGAGATACCAATTCCCTCCCATCCTACAAACATGATTAGATAGTTATCACCTGCTACAAGAACAAGCATGAAGAAGGTGAACATTGATAGGTATGAGAAGAAACGTTGGTTGTGAGGATCTTCTGCCATGTATGAAATTGAGTATAGGTGTACTAGTGATGAAACAATTAATACAGGTAATAACATTGAAACAGTTAGGCTGTCAAATAGGAATCCCCATGAAACTAGCATAAATTCTGAGTCAATCCATGAAAATAGTTCGATAGAAACAGATGAACCACATAGTCCAACTTCGTAGAATGCTACTAGAGCTAAGGCTGCAGTAGTCATTAGTGATCCTGTTGTAATAATATGAGCACCTGTTACACCGATTTTACGACCAAGAAGACCCGCAACTGCAGATCCAAATAGAGGTAGAGCAAGAATACTTAGATACATTATGTTCGTAGTGAAATATTACCTCTTAATCGGTAGTACGCTACAAGGATACCAAGACCAATAGCTGATTCGGCACCTGCAATAGCGATAATGTAAATACTATATGTTTGCCCTGTAATATCATCAAATGCATATGAACTAATCAGCACCAGAAGGGTAACTGCTAGAAGCATAAGTTCGATTGAAATAATCATTAAAATAATATTCTTTCGGTTTAAAATGAAACCTAAAATACCAATTAAGAATAATACTAGAGAAAGGTTCATAGTAGTAAATTAAATTCCTTATGGACAAGTATATAATATGAAGATTGGTAATTGACTTATTGTTTATAGATGAGAAACAAATAATCAAACGAGAAAAAGCGGATTCGAACCGCCATAGCCCTCCTTGACAAAGAGGTACATTAACCGTTATGCTATTTTCCCTACATATTCTTTTACATGCCTATTATATTATTAACATTACCTTATTTCTCCTTTTGTATGATCAAAACAGGGAAAGATGAAAAGCAAAAATGAAAACTAGTTGTTACTTATACTATTTATTCTCTTTTACACAGTGTATGTATGTGAAAGGGGATTTTTGTTGGTTATTAATCAGCCGCAGGTTCCCCTACGACTACCTTGTTTCGACTTTAAATTAGTTAGTAGTGAACACTCGATAAGCGTAGTCCTCTATCAAGTAGTAATTACCGAAATAACGCCAAACTTAATATACTTACTTCACTCATCTTCATGCTCATAAACCTCCCAACCCATGACGAGCGGTTAGTACACCCAGAAGATAATATTCACCGTGTCGTAATGATACACGATTACTCGGAATTCCTGCTTCATGTGAGCGAGTTCCAGCTCACAATTCGTACATTACCCTGTTTTGATGATTGGCTATTGCTTTCGCTTTAGCATCACTCTGTATAAGGGTCTTGTGGCACGTCTATAGCCCAGTCCATAAGGGCCATGAGGGTTTGTCATAGTCCTCGAGCTTCTTGTCGAAGTTATACTATAGGAATAAACCTGTAGCGAGGATTGCGTCCGTTTATTGGAATTAACCATACGCTTAACAGCACGGACTGACGACAACCATGCAACACCTGTGCTACATTCAAGGACTGGTAAGATTATACGCGGATCATCGTATTAAATAACATGCTTCACTCCGTTTGCTTCCAGGCCGTCTAATTATTTATATTTCAGCCTTGCGGCTATACTCTACAGGTGGTAGATTTAATGCGTTTGCTAAAGAACTAAAAAATTAATCCCTAATCTACATCGTTTACAGTTGGGAATACTCAGGTATCTAATCTGTATCTATGCCCCAACCTTCGTACCTTACCGTCAGTTGTTAATAGTAAGTGGCCTTCGCCTTTAGAACTCCCCTTAGGATAATAAGATATCAGCCCTCCTCTAAGTATTGTACTTACCTCTTCTCAACTCTAGCAATGTTATGCCGGCTACGTACCCTTTACACCAATTCATTGTTACTATTGCTTGTAGAAGCCGTCTTACCGCTCTTGCTGGCACGGCAATTTAGATCTACTGCTAGAAAGAAGATCATTATTCATCTTTCCTTATCCAAGATAAAATTTATCGCTCTTGGAATCTAGGTGGCGTGTTCTCGCGGGCATTTTTCAATACTATGCGAATTGACAACGATTCATCACTGCTGCGCGACATGTGTCACTTTGGACTTTTTCATTTCCATTGCCGTATTTAAAACTTTCATTCTATACTACTCATCATTGGCTTGTTGGGCCATTACCCCTCCAACTACCTATTGAGATACTAAGCAAATCCATAAACAGACTATTTGCCCTTAAACGTTATCTCTACGGTTTTATGGGTATTTTCTCAGTATTTCCTGGCCGGTACGCTATGATCATGAGACCATTAAACTAGCATGTGTTAATCCCCTAGATAGCAATCAGTATGCACCATAATCAAATGCTTTCTAATATTTACTATATCTATATATAATATTCAAATTAACTAGTCAATATAAAATATAAAAAGTTAACCCTTATTGTATAACCTTACTAAATTTAATAATAATATACCACATCTCTTCTGAAATTGCAATACATACAATAAATCTAATAAAACTATTGTTCAATTTACTTAGCAATTAACAAAAAAACTAAAAAGTTATAAGTACTCAGGATCGAACTGAGATCATCTACTTGGAAGGCAGAGGCACTAACCATTGTACTATACTTACTCTATCCGTTAATCCGTTAACTGTTACTATTCTTTTATAAACTATTATAGTATTCAAGAGCGAGAGGAATCGAACCCCTACAAACAACTTTGGAGGTTGCAATACTACCGTTATACTACGCTCTTATATATGTACTTCACTTTTATACTAACTTTAATATCAAATATATTCTATTACAAGGTTAAAATATAAAACAATAACAAACAATGTAAATTTATAAACTTGTTACCTTCTAATTCTAATTATGGTAAAGAAAAGAAGGGAAAACGCTCCTCTATCAAATAATGTTCATGTAGCTTACATGAGTTCAAGTGCGGATGTTTCTTTCAGTAACTTTGTGCAAATTGAAGCAATTGGTCAAGGTCTTTACACTTACGGCTCAATGTGGTTAATGCTTGCAAGTGTTATCTTACTACTAGCTATGTTAGGACCAATTACACTATGTCTGCGATCAACTACTGAAAAATAATATATCTACATAAACTACTGCCGGCTCGCCGATACATAACATCAATATACTTTAACTTAACTTAACTTAATCCCCTCTCTCTAACATACTATAGTTTTTACTAGAATTATTCAGAAAGTTACTATCATTTCTTATCTTATCTTTTTATTGAACTAGTCATTCCGAAACAACAAAGTCATGTAACCTTATCCTTACCATAAATCAATAGAAAGTACTAGTTTTATGCTGAATAATGGTGTTAATACCATAATTACTATTACTACTACATAATCATTGCTTTCTAATTAACAACGTTACTTGCATACTAATACATACAAATAAGTAATACCTATCTATACATAAATACCAATACCTAACCAATGGTGAAAATACCGATACATCTAATCACTCGAACCTAACCAATCCTAATCGTCAACTTAGGGGGGGGGGGGTGTGGAAAATGCAAAGCCGAGCATGAGAAAAAGAGAGAGGTCAGATGAATTATTGCTGAGCGATTACCAATAAAACATCAACAAACCAAATAGGGAATTTAATAGAAATTAGAAGTTGTATCCCCTATTATTATTAGCTTTAGCCCTTTCATTATCGGTAAGCCGCTTATTATTTATCACTAGGTTAATTACACATGTCAATTACACATGTCAATTACACATGTCAATTACACATGTCAATTACACACCTCTTACTAGTAATGTATAATCCTGATCCCTCGTTTTTTCCTTAAAAAAATTGGGTGAAAAAAGTTGCCAAATTCGCTTTTCGCTCTGGCATTTTATAATTTTCCTGGACCAGAATTTCCCCTATTTCTCTCCTTTTTTATAGTTTTACAAGTTAGAATAGAGATATTAGATTGTCATCTTATTACTCTTGTAACTTTCTCAGCCGCTTGTTATATTACTATTATTGTTATATTACTACACCATTGTTATTGTGATGCTCAGTGAAGTTAAGTTAACACATTATTAGTATTAGTTTATCTTATTCTCCATGCTTATTATCTCCTTCATAACAAAGTTCATAACAAAGTTCATAACAAAGTTCATAACAAAGTTCATAACAAAGTTCATAACAAAGTTCATAACAAAGTTCATAACAAAGTTCATAACAAAGTTTACAGTGAGAGTGAATATTCTATAATGTGGTTAATTAAGATGTTTATGTAATTAAGGTAGTATATGTTATTAATTACTCTTTTTGTTCCATCTTTTTTATGAAAAAGAAGAAAAAAGCCATGAGTAGTATAATTATCATGTTAGTGGCTTACATCAAGCTATTGTTAGCGATCCGTGTAGATGGGTCGCGATAAGCGGTAAGTCACTACTAACGGCCCCTCTCTTTGTTATTTCTAAAGAACAATGAAAAATACTCCAAATGCGCATAGTAAATATTGGACCTTTTTATATTGATAACGCCTCTAGTATAGGTTTAATAGGTTATAAAGTCCCTCACAAAAAGCCAACCGCGCCGATAGATTTACACAAACTTGTGGTAACTAACGCCTTTTCATCTAAAACTGAGAGAATAGATTAGAGAATAATCCTCTTTTTGCAACTTTGTTCTGATGTCAGCCTACCAAGGGAATTTTAATACAAGCGTAGTTTTATAATACTCGTACTCATAATTATTTTAACTTACTTAGGGTTAACCGAGCGCAGGTCTTTTTAATAAGAGCCGACTGCCTCAGGAAGCTCGATTAGACCGAGCTAAGCGGTATGGAACCTCCTTGCCTACGGAGGATCGTCCTCTTTATTATTATTTGTGCTCCTTGGAAATAAATTCTAGATATTAAAGATTAGGTTATAAAACAAAGAGGTTTATGTAAAAACACAAATTAAACTAGGGTCTAATTGGAATTAAATCTTACTAGATGTGATGCCCCAAATTGGTAATAGTCTAACTAATTTAAACCCTTGATGAGCGGAAAGAGTAGTATATCCAGGACATTCTGTCTTACTACTAAGTTACATCTCTAAACTAGACTTAGAGGACAAAAGACTATTTGTGATTGTAAGTATAAGTGTGAAACTATATATTAACATGCTTAATTTATAACTTATAGATGGCATGACAGTTGGTAATTTCACAACCTTATTATTTAGAAAAAAGGAGAGAGAACAAAAATAAGAAGATAAAATACCAATAAGGATAGTCATGGTAATGACGGCGTGGACCTCCAAATCGTTTTCACAAATGGGGCATTT
>Ga0073774_1000315_pt1 | contig 12468 bp, 13 predicted proteins | sample InSIn5gowninarea_FD_77487 | JGI IMG/M metagenome (GOLD analysis project Ga0073774, IMG submission 77487) | Clean room microbial communities from NASA Spacecraft Assembly Facility at Jet Propulsion Laboratory, Pasadena, California, USA -... ... | reverse complement strand
CCCCCCCCCCCCCGCGTATTATCCCTAAATTTTTAGAGCCCAAGAGGGGGGGTTGACCCTTTTCTCCCTAATTTTTTTTTTAGTTATTTCGTCAAAAAAAATAAAAGGGATAGTAATTTAATAAAAAGTACGTCGAAAAAAAAAAATAAAAGGGATAGTAATTTCGAAGACTCGTAACTACGTTGAAAAAAAAATACATTCAAGGGTAAAGCCCCTCTTGGGGACTAGATGTTTTATTATATTATTTAGTAGCCTTTATAGCTCAATGGTAGAGCGGAATACTGTTAATATTCTGATAAATGTTCGATTCATTTTAAAGGCTTACCTTCTTTATAGAAAATATTTTATGACTATATTTAAGTTTAAATGGATATCAAAAGCCTTTTGGTTTAATAATATTATTTCGATGCCGGAGGTATAATTCTATTTCAACCATTGTTACAAATAATTATAGAGCAGCCTAAAGTTTTATAATTAGATGTACAGTTCACCTATACAACTTTTTCAGAATAATTTAAGAGGTAATGTTTACTACCTTTCACCCAATAAGCGGGATGGTGTAAAAGGGGAGTTCGAATCTCTCTATTCTGACTATGCTATTCAATTCATTGATATTATTACTTTTATCTAATGCTATTACATCAAGACGAGACAAATCTATTCTTTATTCAAGAGCAACGATTACTATTTTACTTATTTCAGCTTTTATAGCATATGATAATTTATATCTTTTATTTTTGGCAAAAGGTGTAGGAATATTCGGTGGTTTATTCCATACGACAGCTACTACTAATTTTTTCCACCTATTTATTTTTTTAATAACTAGCGTTATCTTATTATTAACTTCCTTTTACCCTAGAAAGGTTTGATTAAAAGAATTCAGCAGCCCGGCTAGATTCTTATTTACAAAACTAATCTATTACGGAACCTTACTTTTAAATAAAATGGGAGAGCAGTTTAAAATAATTGAATACTCATTAATTATCTTATTTATTGTTACAGGTAGTGTTTTCCTAATTTCTACTAGTGATTTAGTATCCATATTTCTATCCATAGAATTACAAAGTTATGGACTGTATTTATTATCAACTATCTACAGAGATTCAGAACCCGCTACATCGGGTGGTCTTATGTATTTTTTATTAGGGGGACTATCCTCCTGTTTTATACTATTAGGAACAGCGTTACTTTATGCAAATTCTGGTACAACAAACTTAGACAGCTTATATATTATTACTAGCATATCTAATGTAAGTAAAGACAACCTTACGGGATTACTTTATTGATATAAATCTTACTATATACACATAAGTTTATTATTTATAGCGGTAGGATTTTTATTTAAAGTTTCCGCTGCACCATTCCACTTCTGAAGCCCTGACGGATGATACGGAAAATCATCACCAAAAATACTTACATCGTGTATTCGGGGCAAATTGCCAAATTCCGGGAAAACCCTAGAACTTAAGATACCAAGCCATCATCGAAAGGTTATAGGTGGATGAACTAATCCCTCATGTACGGTAACAAGTCTTAAGACATTTGAAAAAATAGGGGGTAATCGCGGATCTAAATTAGTCACTGGATTATTGTTATATTTTTTTTATTTTTATCACCCTAATTATTTATTTATCTGTGGTGCACTTTCATTTTTTACTTTACTTAAACTATAGTTTATTGACAATACTTTATTTATCAAACTTTTTATCACCGGCTCCGCAGCCTCAGCCTTCCAACCTACGGTTGGACGGCGCCGAGGCTAAATTTATCTTCTACTTTGGGTTTATTAATTAACGATAAACCCTACATAACAGCTTTACTTAGTGAAAAACACCTTTTTTATAAAAGTAGTTTTATGAAATGATCCTTAAATAAAGGATCTCGTAGCTATTCTACGAATTCTTCACCGATTACACCGCATTTTCAACCAGTAAGTGTTTATTTAAATGCTGATCAAGATAAGATCCTAACATTAAAAGAAAACAAAGGAAAGTGTGGGGTGTATCGTTGAACAAACCTAATAAATGGGAAAAGCTATGTTGGTAGTAGTATTAGTTTACATAGAAGATTTAAATCTTATTTTAATATTTTTTATTTAGAGTCAGGGATAAAAAATAGAAAGAGTTTGATTTACAATAGTTTATTGAAGTATGGTTATTCTAACTTTACATTGGAAATCTTAGAACATTGCGCTCCTTCCGAAGCCATATCAAGAGAGCAATACTATCTTGATTTATTAAAACCAGCATATAATATATTACTTATAGCTGGTTCTCGGTTAGGTTCCAAACATTCTGAAGAAACAAAAGCTAAAATATCTGCTTCGGCGGTAGGTAACCAATATAGTGCAGGAAGTAAAGGACGTAAACGAGCAGAAGGGGCAGGAAGCCCTAGTGTACCAATAGAAGTACTTGATATGAAAACTGGATTAAAAAATACATATTCTTCCATGAGTGAAGTAGGGAAAGCCTTATGTGTACCCGCAGGAAGTATTAGAATGTTTTTTTCTATCCTTGGGGGATGGACCCCTTCAGGGGCCAGACCTAAAGGTCAGTCCCCATCGGGGACTAGAAAAACCCAGAACCTTTATAAAGGGAGATATAAAAAAATTAACATAAAAAAAGATAATCTTGACTATAAAAGAGCAACGAGTATACGGCAATTGATACGATTTATCGTATTTAAGATGTACTCTATTAGGTTTCGAGAGAAATCGTTTAATAAAAATCCCTTCTAACCAAATTATGCCAATACGAAATTATACAGTTAGTAGTAACCCTAATCCGGATACATCTATTATTATGCTTCCTTGATTTGTAACAGGGTTCACCTTATTTTTTTTTTCTTTTGCTTAAATCAACTATTAAACACTGCAAAAGAAAAAAAAAAATTAGCAGAAGGATGTTTCACTATTATCGCTTATTTTTTTTCGACGTAATTTCTGAGAAATTACTAGAAAAAAAATTAGGAAAGCACCTAGAACTAACAGAGGTTGAAAGATCGAAGCCAATTTTATTATAAATCTCCACAAAAAAGACGTTAAAATCTTAAAACAAATTAAAGAATTTTTTGGTGGGGTCGGACGAATAAGTAAAGAGAGAAACGGTTGTTGTGATTATACGGTAAGTTCTTTAGATCAAATTGCATCCGTTATTCTTCCTCATTTCGATAAATACCCTTTAATCACTCAAAAGCTTGCGGACTATATACTTTTTAAAGAAGTTGTTCTTATGATGAAGCGAGGTGAACATTTAACAGTTTCAGGTTTAGAAGCTATTATGAATAGACGAGCTTCTATGAACAGAGGGTTAACTCCAGCATTGAAAGAAGCTTTCCCTGAACATGTCCCTGTGGAAAGACCTATAATCGATGCAACTAAGGCCTTTCCAATTGACCCTTACTGATTGGCTGGATTCGCCTCTGGAGATGGTACTTTTGCAATCAAGTTGAGAGTTAATGATTCTTTTGCAGGAGGTCGTGTTGAATTGGTCTTTGCTTTAACTCAACACTCTCGAGACCTTCCTCTTATGAAGTATTTCGTTGAATATTTAGGATGTGGAAAATGTTATACTTTTAAGAATAATGCAGAATATATATGTCGTAATTTCAGTGAGATACAGGAAAAAATTTTACCCTTTTTCATTAAATATCCTATTATTGGAGTTAAAGCACAAGATTTTTCTGACTGAGAGAAGGCTCTTAAAATTATTAATTCTAAAGCTCATCTAACTAAACCCGGATTTGAACAAATTAAACTTATTAAGGCTGGAATGAATAAAGGTCGAAATAATGTTTAATGGTTTTATAATATTAATTGAACTACACCGGAAAAAATTTTTTACTCTATACCTTAAATGTATATAAATTATGGTTTTTCTTCTTATTTACTTTCTCTGTATAAAGTTTGGCATATTTGTATGATAAATTTTATTTTTAAGGATGTATACGATGCTATTCCTACAGTTGTTACTACTTTTGTGGCTATCATAGCCAAAATTTCTATCTTTATTTTCTTATTAGAATTAGTTCATTATACTAGTAAACCAATACTGGACCTAGATTTTTCTTGAACTACAAGCTTATTATTTAGTTCTCTTTTATCCTTAATTGTTGGTACAGTTGTCGGTCTAACACAATCTAGGATAAAAAGACTTTTTGCGTTTAGTACAATATCACACGTAGGATTTATACTATTAGGTTTAAGTATACATACTGTAGAGTCAACACAAGCCTTTATGTTCTATTTAATTCAGTATTCTATTTCGAATTTAAATGCTTTTATGTTGATACTAACAATAGGTTACTCTCTATATTGTTATGTGGATAATGCTAAATCCACAAAGACTAATGGAAAACAAGAAGATACTAATGAAAACAATGATAATTTAAGTGATGTTAATAACTCTCCTATTCAGCTTATTGATCAGTTGAAAGGATATTATTATATAAACCCTATAATAGCCTTAAGTTTAGGGATAACTTTATTTTCTTTTGCAGGAATACCACCTTTAATAGGGTTCTTTGGTAAACAGATGATTTTAAGTGCAGCTATTGATAACGGGTATATCTTTATGGCCTTAGTTGCTATATTAACAAGTGTTATAAGTGCTGTATATTATTTAGCTATAATAAAACAAATCTTTTTTGATAGACCAGATTACCTTATAAACGAGGAACTAAAGGATTTTAATGCAGATGGTTTAATAACTGAAAAAAATTCTATTGTTAAAAAAGTTAATATTAAAATTAACAACATTGTTATATCAACTTCGTTAAGTTTATCTATTTCAGTTATTACATTAGTAATAACATTATTTATTTTTATACCTGAAGAATTATTAAGTTTAGCTAATATATTAGCATTAATACTTTTTAATTTATAAATGACAAGTACAACTTTTTTTATTATCTTTATACCTATATTAGCTATTATATTATTAGCTGTTAATTTAATCTTAGCACCACATAATCCTAAAATTTGATCTGGGAAATCTATATATTGGGATAAACTATCCAATTTCGGGAACACCCTAAAGCTCTTGGTACTAAGCCATATATGAAAATATATGAGTGGCTGAACTAATTACTCAGGTATAGTAACAAGCCAAGAGATTCTTGAAAAAGTAATGGGCTATCGCGAATCTAAGTCAGTAATACGTGAAAATATTACTGTAAAAGATCAACGAGTAGACGGTAGTTACATTGAATATTTTAATAAGAAATATTATTCAATGTTAAGGTATACTCTAGTGGACTTCGAAAGAAGTTATCAGATCAAAATCCCTTCTAACTTTATAAATTTTAAAAGAAATTTTTGTACCTTAGAATCTAAATTAAATCCTTTTTACGTCACAGGTTTTGTAGACGGTGAAGGTTGTTTTATATTAACTATAATAAAAGATAATAAATATAAATCTGGTTGACGTGTAGCCTGTAGATTTGTAATAAGTTTACATAAAAAAGATTTAATGTTATTAAATAGCATTAAAGAATTATTTGGTACAGGTAGCGTATTCCATATGTCTAAAGACTCTGCACAGATTAGTCCATTAAGATTTTTAAACGGTACATCAAAACCTTTATTAGGTCAAAAAAGATATTATTCAACTAAGAGGATTGATATCACAAATCTGGATCCTTGATTTGTGACTGGATTTACGGATGGTGAAGGGTCCTTTACGCTTACAGTGCGAAAAAGTTCTAAATTAACTTGTGGTTGAGAATCTTCTGCTTGTTTCGCAATAGGTGTAGATAAAAAAGATAAAGATTTATTGAATGCCGTTCAGGCTTATTTTGGAGTAGGTCAAGTAGGTAAGGGAGAAAAAAATGTCTATCGTTATCAAGTTCGTAAACTTAACGATTTGAATATTATCATAGATCATTTTAATAAATACCCTTTAATAACACAAAAACATTCGAACTTTGAATTATTTAAGAAAGCTGTGGAAATGTTTTCTAATAAAGAACATTTAACTCTAGACGGTATTCATAAATTAATATCTATTAAAACAGCGAAGAATTTAGGTTTATCTCCTGACTTGAAAGCAGCCTTTCCTAATATTGAAAGTTATCCTAAACCCTTTGTTAAAGATCAAAAAATAAGAAACCCTTATTGAGTTTCAGGATTCACGAGCGCTGAAGGTTGTTTTTATATAAGACTTAAAAATAAACCCTCAGGAGGACACTATGTTAGTTTGAGTTTTAAAATTACTCAACATTCTAAAGATGAACTTCTTTTAAAAAGTTTTATTACTTATTTAGGATGTGGTTGATTTGAAAATCAAAAAGGTGATTGGGGTAATTTTGCATGTTCAAATATTACAGAGATTAATGACAAAATTATACCTTTTTTCAATAAATATCCTCCAGTGGGCTTAAAATTTTTGAATTATATGGATTGATGTAAAGCTGCTAAAATAATTAAAGATAAAGATCATCTTACCACGGAAGGATTAGAAAAGATTCTAAAAATTAAAGCTGGTATGAATAATTCAAGAGATTTTAATTAATTGGCGGAGGATTCAGATAAAGACCTTTTAATCTTTTTTTTTATTCTAATAATTATTTAAGCAATTACCCTTCATATTTTAAGTTTATATTAGTTCTTTTGTTGAATAAATCTTATGTTGAATAAATCTTGTGTTGAATCTTTAGCAGGTTTAGAAATTATAATGAATCATTTTGATAAATACCCTTTAATTACAAAAAAAACAAGCAGATTATAAATTATTTAAATTAGCCGTTAATTTAATAAAAAACAAAAGCCATTTTACTAAAGATGGATTATTAGAACTTGTAGCTTTAAAGGCTGTAATAAACAATGGGATTAATAATGATTTAAGTATTGCTTTCCCAAATCTTGATACTGTTTTAAGACCTCAAGTACAAGTACCTCAAATAATAAATCCTAATGGATTATCAGGTTTTGTAGAAGCAGAGGGTTGTTTTAGTGTTGTTATTTTTAAGAATAAAACATCTAAATGAGGTGAAGCAATTAAGTTTTATATTAACTCAAAGTATTAGAGATGAGTCTCTAATCAAAAGTTTAATAGAATATTTAGGGTGTGGTAATACAAGTTTGGATTCTAGAGGTACTATTGATCTTAAAGTAACCAAATTTTCTAGTATAAAAGATATCATTATTCCTTTTTTCGCTAAATATCCTTTAAAAGGTAATAAAAATTTAGACCTATTAGATTTTAGTGAAATAACAAGATTAATGGAAAATAAATCGCATGTAACTTTAGACGGATTAAATAAAATAAAACAGATCCGTAATAAAATGAATACGAATACGAAAATAACTTTAAAATTAATATATTAATTTATAAACATGAGAAATTTGATTTAAACGTATCAAGAAAAAGATAGTGCTTTCGAATGTGGTTTCCACTCATTTTTAGGGCAAAATAGAACACAGTTTAGTGTTTCATTTTTCATATTTGGATTACTGTTCTTACTTTTCGACCTTGAAATTCTTTTAGTTTATCCTTACGCTGTAAGTACAAACACTAATGATATTTATGGTTTAAGTATAATGTTAATTTTCTTTGTGTTATTAACATTAGGTTTTGTGTTTGAATTAGGTAAAGGTGCTCTTAACATAGAGAGTAGACAAAATACTTTTAAAGAACAGGATACTAGTACAAAAATTTTTATGTTTTTGCAATCAAACAAAACAAAATAGGATCTTTTTCTCAGTTAAGATTTTATTCAAAAAAAAATTTTTTAATTCCCATGTCCTTTGCATAAATTATTAAAAATATTATAGTAAGGGAACAGACTTTTGGAGAAAAGCTAAATCATTAGATGAATTAGATATAAATAATCCTTTTATCGTAGTGAATAATTTTTTAAAGAAATACCCTTCCAAGGAATTAGCTAAAAAATTTATAGATTTATATCTAATTCATTCCATATTCCGCTCACCTGATTTTAAACTAACCTTAGAGTTCAATATAGTTAGGTTTAATTTTTATAGTTAGGTTTAATTTATAAAGTTGGATATATTAAGGATTAGTAACCATGGACTATATACATTATAAATTTTACAACCATTGTAAAAAAATGGTGAGGGAGGGGGGGGGTCTTTATCTATCCTTTTTGGTTATCTATATATCCTTTTTCTACACTATATATATCATTTTTGGCTAACATAATAAAATTATAAAAAATAATAAAATTATGAAAATAATAAAAATACCTGTGGAGGTATGAATATATCTTTTTATACTGTAAGTTCGAAGATTATTATATCTAATTGTGGAAGGTTAAGGGCGTCTTTCACTTTTTTTCCCTTTTGTTCTACTCTAATTATAAAAAAAAATGAATAAACAAAAATTAATTGATATGTTAAAAGAAAATTTGGTTATATGGGATTTTAAGGATAAAGAAAACTCTATTAAAAGGCTTATAGATACTTATATTTTAGATGATAAAAAGCAGTTAGAGGAATGAAAGATTCTTAGGAAATCCTTACATTATTTAGTTAAAAGAGATGCTGCTTTTTCAACAATAATTGATTTTGAGTGGTATTATGTTGTATGGGAAACAACGTAATGATGTTTATACTTCCTCTATTGTTGTTAATAGAAATTATTTACATAATGGATTTAAGAACATTCATCAGATAAGTCGTAGTATGGAAATGTTTTTTTATACGGAAAAAGTTGTTATAATTAGAATTGTAAGAAATAGACAGTATCTACGGAAGGGTATTTCCTAGATTTAGAGGGAAAGAAACACGCTTATAGACTTTATACAATATAAGGAATTTTTCACAAAGGATGTGATGCATAATTTATTTTTAATTAAAAAAGAGGGATGAAAAATATGCTTAAATGCTGAGGGGGTTGGATTACCAATAATAAAAGTTTTATTTAAAACTTTGGGGATCGTAATTATTGGTGGGATAAATAATTTAAAAGGAACTCTTTCACCAAACTCAATGTAATTTAAGTAGACTAATGTGGTGTATAATGTAGATGCATATAAGATTATAACAAAATCTTTTTATAATGATGATAAGTTTTTGAATAAGTTTTTTTTTTGATCTTACAGAAAAAAAAAAATTGGATTTGTTTATTAAAACAATTATCCTCGATGAAACTAGTGAGTTTTGTTTTATTTGTGCATATCTTTCAAGATTTAAAAATTTGGAAAGTGAAATGAATGTAAAATAAATGGAAAAAGATATAAAAAATATAAAAAAAATATTTTAAAGAAAATCCAAGTAAATTTGTAAAAGTTAATAATAGAAATGTCAATACTTTTAATAATGTTGGTGTATTTAGAAGAGGTATTCATGATTAAAATTTTTTGATTATAAAAATATAAGATTTTATAATACAACTAGCTATAGACTTCAAGAGACAGTTGTAGAAAATAGTAATACAGTTAACTTGACAAAAAACAATACACTTATGATTAATCATGATGATATAAATAAAGATCTTTTATCTGAACATAAAAAAATAGTATAACATTATACTCTCATAATTTTATATGTTTTTACTCTAAGAGAAGTAACAATAAAAAAAAATAGCTAGTGTTAGGAGTTAGCCTAGAAGAGCTATGCGGAATGTTTTGGTTGTGGTTTTGTTTTTTTTTCGACGTAATTTCTATGAAATTACTATCCCTGCGGGATGAGCCCCATCGGGGGTCTTCCCAAAGGAGAACCCCCTAGTTTTTTTTTCGACGTTATAACTAGAAAAAAAAACAAGGGGTAGAAAAAAAAAAGAAAAAAAGACGTATTATGAACTTATAATTATATATCATGTTAAAATTAAATAGAAGTAATTTTCAAGCACATCCTTTTCATTTAGTATCTCCTTCTCCATGACCTTTATATACATCCATTAGCTTATTAAGCCTTACTACATCTGCAGTTTTATCATTTCATGGATTTGCTTATGCAGAATACAATTTAATGATGAGTTTAATATCATTAATATTAGCTATGTCATTCTGATGAAGAGATGTAATAGCAGAGGGTAAACTGAACCTAAAAAGTAAAATATTGTATACTTATAATTTGAATATAGCTAGAACTATTTCTGTTGAAAACTTAGAAAAACACCTTAATGATTATAAAAATAAGAATAACACTGAAGTGTTTAAAAATAATAATAACTTAGGTTACTATTTAGCAGGCTTATTAGAGGGAGATGGGCATATTTCTCTTCCGTCTTTAGGTGTTACAACGTTAAATCGAGTATTAAATCCTAGAATAGTATTTACTTCACATATTAATAATTTAGGTATGTATGCATTTATTCAATCAGAATTAGGTAATATAGGACGTTTCCAAACTTCAGGTGATAACGCTATTCGTTATATTATAGGTGATATAAAAGGTATTATGCTTCTTGTGAACTTAATGCACAGTAAGCTTAGAACACCTAAAAATATAAGGTTTAATGATTTAATTAAATTTATGAACACTAAATATTCTTTGGACACACCAGAAAGTTTATTAGATAATTCTAATTATGTAAATAATAGTTGATTTACAGGTTTTACTGAATCTGATGGACATTTTGGTATTAAGTATACAGAAAAAAAAACTAAATCAGATACTCGTAAAAGATCTGTTAGTGAAAGTGTTACTCTTAAATTTATATTAAATCAGCGTTTGTTTGATAAATCCACATCTTCTTCTATGAAACCTTTTATGGAAAGTTTAGCATTATTTTTATCTTGTAATCTTACAAGTTATATTAATAATACAAACTCAGAAATATTATCGGTAAGTGTATCGTCCTTAGACAGTATAAGTTTTCTGGTTAATTATTTTAATAAATATCCGTTAATAGGGGATAAAATAAATGATTTTAAGAAATGAGAAATTGTTCATAATATGATGATCAAAAAAGAACATCTTACCGATGAAGGAAGATTAAAAATTAGATCTTTAATAGCCTCCGGCTTGCCTCTTCAGCAAGTCGGTAGGCAAAGCCCTAAATAATTTATTTGTTTTTGCAAATATTTGCTGCTGACTTAAGCAAAAACAAATAAAATCTTAACCTGCGGGGCTAGGAAAATTATAAAAAAACAGTATTTACTTTATTATGTGCCCTCTTTAAATTTAACTATATGCTGTAATAGCTCAGTGTTTATAAGTACTTACTAGTAAAAATCTTGTAAGCTATGCTTAATCAGCAGGAAACCAAAGGACGGATAAATATCCTAGTAGGATCCTCAGAGACTACACGCAAAAAATTAATACGTTAAGTATAATATATTTAACCCATTAATTATGATATAGTCCAACCGATATAGAAATATATTGGATAATTTTGACATATATAGGTCATCATACGAAAAATAAATGTGGGTTAAAGCTAACTTCATTTACATCACATGTAAATGCTACTTGTCTTTCTAAAGGATTACCCTTAAAAGAAAGATTGGTTAAATCAATAGTTAGAACTATCCACACAGGTACAACAAATCAATTAGGTTATTATCTTGCTGGATTCATTGAAGGAGACGGATCTATCATACTTAGACAGGGTGAAAGAGAAAAGATTTCTCCCAAAATCGTTTTTACTTTTGGTAAAAATGAGATTTCTATGTATGAAAAACTACAGAAAATTTTAAATACAGGGGTTATATATTCAGAAAAAAGAGGAGTATGTAGATATAGTATTACTAATGCCGATGAGGTTATTAAGGTTATTAACCTTGTTAATGGTAAATTCCGTACTCCTAAGATTCTAGCTTTATATAAAGCTATAGACAATCTTAATAAGTGGCGAAACGCTAATATAGTTAAATTGCCTTTACATACTAGTAGTTTAGATTCTAATGCTTGATTAGCTGGTTTCATTGATACAGATGGCCATTTCTCTATAAAATTAACTGGTGAGTACGGATCAGATGATAATGTAACGCGAGGAAGGGTACAATGTGTGTTCTCTATAAATCAAAGTGAATTAAATAGAGTAACAAGGGAATCCAATGTTCCTTTTATGACACAATTGGCCAATTTTTTTCAAGTTAATTTAAATTATAAAGTGGAAAATTCTCCACTTTTTAAAGAACCAGCTAAAAAAGTTGTGTTTTTTGCTCAATCTGACAGAAAACATTACATTATAACTACCTATTTAACTAAATTTCCTTTAATGTCTAGCAAGTATCTTAATTATTTATCTTTTTTCGAAGGATTAAATTATTTAGGTAAAAGGTTAAAAAGGGAAGAGATACTTAAAATAAGAGAGATTAAAAGTTCTATGAATAAAAGTCGTACTTATTATAATTGAGATCATCTTAATGATTTTTATACTTAGTATTCTTTTCCCACCTTTTTATCCGTTTAATCTTCATTTTACTTAATTATTATACAAACATAAAATTAAGTGAACAAAGTATAAGATAAAACCTGTTTATATATTTATTTTTCTAGATTGATTACCGCTAGTCTTTTCGTATACCATCAACAAATCGTTGAAGGTATCTTACTTATAT
>Ga0073774_1000311_pt1 | contig 12530 bp, 16 predicted proteins | sample InSIn5gowninarea_FD_77487 | JGI IMG/M metagenome (GOLD analysis project Ga0073774, IMG submission 77487) | Clean room microbial communities from NASA Spacecraft Assembly Facility at Jet Propulsion Laboratory, Pasadena, California, USA -... ... | reverse complement strand
CGTCGCGAGCCACCCTGGCCCTGTGCTACTGAACGACTCTGTGAGCTTTACTTGGAGGTTATCAAGTCGCCTATGGCCCTGACCACGTTCGGGTGTAGGAAGAACATTGGGATCTTTGGGACGCAAATTGTCTGCGACAAACCAAAATACCTGGTCATCTTTGGGTTGAAGGCACACGTCAAAAGTGCAGACGGGGTTCTCATAAGTAATGCGATACTTGAGAATGGAATGAACGTGTATCGCGGGATTTCGAAAATTACCAGGCGACCGTTGCTCGATTTCGCGGATGACTTTGAACAAAGGGCGCGTGAAAACAAGCGTCGTGCAGAAACGATCCAACCCATTTGCATCATTAGAATCCAGAGACATGAAAGAAGGCAAGCGGTCGTTGGCAATATGAGTGAGCAGATTGAGGATGCGATGATGGGGGTTCTTGGATGACAGTTCGATTGTGACTTCCTTCTCCGAACTGAAATTGACTGTGGCAGTGTATGGCGAGGGTCCATAAAGGAATTGGACACGTTGTAGCGAGGATGATGCAAGGCGCATTCTGCGTTTCTGGAGGGTAGTCGCAAAGCTACGAAGGCGGTCGACATCTCGTAATCGTGCACGCAACTCCCCAAGTATGTCCTGTCCGAAGGGTGTGGAAAGAAGAATCCTAAAGTTGCCATCGTCAGAGAACTTGAATGCCTTTTGTGGTGAGGCGGCCATGAGTTTGTGCATATCTGCAGCAACTGACTTGACCATTTTTCCAGAAGCCACGTGCCATACGTTCTGGCCACCAACTCGTAGACCTTCACATGTAATCTTGATATCTCCTTCGAGCCACTTGTCGTCCTTTGTGCTGGATGTGAGAAGATCTGGAGTTTGCACACGCAGGACCCATCGGCGAGCGATGCGCCGTCCTTGTGCGGAGGCAGGTGTCTGTCCCAACTCTTCCTCCAAAGCATACATCTTCTTCTCCTTCTCCAGTTGGCGTGCAGTGGCACGGAAGGACAATAGTTGTACGGCGACTCTTTCCAGGCTTGCTAAGGTGCTTCGATTGATTGGCAAGGGACTCCCGTCCGGCCTGTTCATCCTGATTTGCTCTGCATGCTCGATGCGATTACCAGCGGAGCCGATTTCAAGGACCCACCATGACTCTCCCGAAGAGTCAATGGTGGCTGCAAAGGCCCAGTGTGGCGACCATCCACGAGGCCAATAGAGAACTGACGAGATGACGTCCAGCTTGACGGCAGTCTTAACCATTTGCGGAGTTAACGACTGCCTTGCAACCGTTTGCCATCCAAGCTGTTGGGCATTTCTTTGAATCAAGCCAAGCAGGGTTCCTGCCAGTACCTGTGTCATTACATGGGCCATCTGTGCTGGCTCCCTACCCAGGTTGAAGGCATTCTCAGCCCGTGCTGATAATGCACTTGCCGGCCGTACAATGTGGTTGCCAGTGACTGGCTCCAAAGACAAGGTGATGGAGGCTGATTTGGTGCCCAGGGTTGCGTTGAGCCTGCAATCTGCCGGTTCGGCCTCGGACAGATCTGTCTCTGCAATGACTCCAGACTTCATACTCTCCTTTGTGGATCGCAGTATGTCGCTGGTGTGGCGTGCAATGACCAGCTTGATGACTTTTTCCATGGAAAGATTTGTCCAGTCAAAGGCAAAGTTTGCATCCTTGACTTCTTTTCCTTGACGGAACCAGCGGGTGGTTAGAGAGGGTATTGGCGGTCCTCTCCACGAGGATTTGGCGTTGTTTAGCCTATTGTTGGAGACGCCGATTTCGATCCAGTTCTTTTTGCCGGGCTTGTTAGTCCAGTATTGCACGACAAGCAAACGATGCACGGGTTCGACCTTGATGGAACCTGCCCACCCGGCACGAACAAGAGCAGCGGCCTGTGAGCGCAGAACGGAGATCTTGTGCGTTAGAATAAAATTGTTCAAAAAGTCAAAGAGGCCAGCGAGGCCCTTGTCCTTGAGCACAGAATCAGCCTGTTGTTTGAGCTGCATGAAGAAACGGCTTCCGACGGTCACGGTGGGCGCTGGGGTGAAGAGCAATCGCAAATCGATAAGAAACCATTGTTCTGAAGCATCTTCAACAAATGACATGACATCGAATTCTAATTGGCCCTTGATGATGAAGGTGACTCGGCCAGAGTGGATGCGCCAGTTACGGAGGTGTCGGGGCAGATTTTCGTGCACATTGAGTCGGATGGAGAGGGAGGTGTTCATATATCTCAGCAGTTTTAGGGCTTCGTCCGAGGAGATGGGTTTGGGAGGGATGTAGTCGAGGCTTGGCATCCAGGAAGCCTTGCCGGTGGAAAGAACTTGGAGGGCAGTCGCAATGTCTGGATTATTTTCCCTGGCAATGTTGGAGAGCATCTTGATGCGCTCGAGCTGGTCATCGGCGGCATCCATGTTGCGGGCGTGCGCACCGGCCCACGAGAAGATGTCGATGAGCTTTGAGATGTCCGAGGCGGCCTTCTTGCCCCATTCGGTAAGGACCAGCAGCTTGATAAATTTGGAGCGCTGTTCCTGCGCAAATTGGAGGAGCATGAGTTTTTTCCTCTTGTTGGATTCAGCGTTTCCCTGCATGTTGGCGGCGCCAAGACCGTTTGGGAGGGCGCCGTTGGCCATGGGCGCGACAGGCAGGGCGGCCATTTTCTGCAGGATGGAGGTCAAATCGTTGTAGGATTCCTGGGATACGCGCAGCAGCAGGGTCGACAGGGCGTTGTACTGCTCAGGGCCAATGTGAGCGATTTCGGGGGGCAGCTGGGAGTACTTGTCGGGCGCGGTGGATGCAGCGGACGCGCCATTGGGGGTAGCGGTGTTGGAGTCGCCATGGCGAGAGGCCGTGGCAGCGTCGGACGCGGTGTGGTTCATGATGAGAATGCCTGGCATGCTACGCCGCCAGAGCAGCAGCCCCCGGGCGCCTTGGCCGCACCCGCTGTGCGCGCGCCTGGTGGCTGTTTGGGCAAGACGGCTGCGCTGCTTGGAGAGGGCGAAGAGGCGATGGTGATGCGGGCGTGCAGGTCAAAGGCGAGGCGAGGCGAGGCGAGGCGAGAGTTGGATGCGACGCGCAGGGCCTGGCGACTGGGGGCGCGGCGGGCGGGCGGACGGGGCGCGAGGGTCAAGACAAAGGAGCGGAGGGTTTGGGCGCGGGAGGGCGACTATGGCATTGTCGGCTGGGGCGGTTAGAGAGGGTGCTGGCGTGGATGGGGCTCGTCTGGCGGTGGGTGGGTGGGGATGCAAAGAGGGTGAGGTTGAACGGCGAGACATCACATCAGCCCTGGCCTGGCCGGGGGGGCCGTCTTGGCGTGCATCCCCAGGGCGAGTCAGGCCGGGCAGATGCTGGAGGCATTGTTGTATTTGTTTACCTACGTAAGTATGTGTCTGTGTAAGAAATAGTAGTATGCGTACGAGCATAACTACATGTAAAATGTGTACATACCCCGATGCATGTATATGTGTGAACACACCTGCAAATGCACGTCCGTCCACCCAGCATCAGCCCATGGCCAGCGCAGCCATCGTCACACGTCCAGGCAGGTCGTCGCCCGCCCAGCAGCGACCATGGGATCGCCCGCTGTCGACCCAACAAGCCCACCCCCCAGCTGGCTGGCACATCCACACATGCCTCGATACACACACACCCTCCTCGTACAGATCCAGCTAGCCTCTTCCTGGCCATTGGGCGGCTGTCGTCTGCTGCGCATTTATCCGCCGCCTCTCCCTTCCCTTCGCAATGTCTCTGTCGCGGTGACGCTCCTCCGCCAATTAGTGTAAGCCCTGCTTGCTTCCATGGCACCGCGCGCGCCCGAGCTTCCGCCCTACCAGCGACCAGCCATCGCCCGAAATGCCTCGTCCCAGTCAAAGGCCTCGGTCCTCTCCATCTCCCAGTCCAACGAGGCAGACGATGAGCAGAGCCTGTCTGAACATCACCACTTCGACATGGAGGCTGCCCCAGACCGCCCCCACTACCATGGCGAGGATACGCGCCTGACCAGCGATAAGGAGCTCCGCGGCTTCTACATGTACGGATGGGCCGCTGAGGTACTTACTATTACTACACCTACATTCTGCCTCCATCTCCTCCATCTCCACCATCGCCCTCCCCACACCCCACTAACCCTGTCCAGGTCTTTGTCGTCTGTGGAATTGGCTCCTTCATACCCGTCACCCTCGAGCAACTAGCCCGCGAGAATGGCGTCCTGCTTGCCGACCATTCTACCCCATGCAAGGCCACGATACCCGCCGTATCACCCACCAGTGCCTTATCCACCTCTCCCATTGGCAGCTTGTTCAAACCAGGCCCTGAAAAGGGACAATGTGTAGTCTACATCCTCGGCATTGAAATCAACACGGCCAGTTTCGCCATGTACACGTTCAGCATATCCGTCCTCATACAGGCTCTGTTGATTATTAGCATGAGCGGCGCCGCCGACCACGGCAGGTTCAGAAAGAAATTCCTCCTCTATTTCGCCTTCATCGGCAGCATAGCCACCATGCTGTTTCTGCCTGTAGTCCCGAGCATTTACATCCTGGGCGCATTCCTCGCTATAATCGCAAACACATGCTTTGGCGCAAGCTTCGTCCTGCTCAACAGCTTCCTGCCCTTGCTCGTGCGCTTCCATCCCACCGTGAAGTATGCAGACACCAGCGCCGCAACCTCCTTCATCGACAGAGACGAAGACGAGGACGAGGACGAGGTTGATGACGAAGTCACTACCGAAGAAGATGACGAAAGAGGCGGAGAAACGCCCACTCAGGAAAACATAGTCCGGGACGCACGTTATGCCAACCGCCTTGCAGAGCGCGAAGGCCTCCTTGAAGAAGTTGCAGATGCCACCACCGCGCTGCTCCCACATACTCCGCCAAGCGCTGACCTGACCATCCCAAGGGCAAAGGCATCCAACGCTTCCTCGGTCGAACTTTCCCTCGCTACCAAAATCTCATCCTACGGCATTGCAATTGGATACATTGCCGCCCTGCTGGTCCAAACTGTGGGCATCCTCGTAGTCATTGCTTTCAAGTCCTCAAACTTTGGTCTTCGTCTGGTTCTTTTTATCATCGGCGCATGGTGGTTCCTCTTCACTCTCCCGACCGCTCGTTGGCTTCGACCTCGCCCCGGCCCACCCTTGCACATTGGGGAGCAGACGTCTAATTTCCGCACCGCCCTCGCATACTTTAGCTACTCGTGGAAATCACTTGGCCGTACTGTTACCCATGCCCGCCATCTCAAAGATGTCCTGCTTTTCCTTGCAGCCTGGTTCCTGCTATCAGACAGCATAGCCACGGTCTCAGGCACAGCAGTCCTCTTTGCAAAGACGACACTCGGTATGCCATATGCCATGTTGGCCCTCATAAACGTCATTGCAACCGTCTTTGGCGTTCTAGGCGCTTTCCTCTGGTCACGCCTCTCGTCGTTTTTCCACTTGTCGCCCACGCAAACAATCCTACTTTGCATCTTGCTCTTCGAAACTATTCCCATTTACGGCCTCCTTGGCTATATTCCAGCAGTCCAGCGATTGGGATTCCTAGGTCTACAGCAGCAGTGGGAAATGTATCCTCTGGGTGCCGTTTACGGCTTTGTGCTTGGTGGTCTCAGCAGTTACTGTCGTGCACTGTTTGGTGAACTCATTCCTCCGGGTTATGAAGCAGCCTTTTATGCCTTGTACGCCATCACCGACAAGGGCAGCAGTGTCTTTGGTCCTGCCATAGTAGGCGCAATTACAGATGCCTATGGAGAAATCAGACCGGTATGTCGTCCTCTTTTTTTTCAGTGACCACGAATACCAGCAAGCTAATTTTTCTCTTCAAACAGGCCTTTTGGTTCCTAGCCATCCTTGTCGGTCTCCCCTTTCCTATTATGCTCCTGGTCAACGTAGACCGCGGCCGCACAGAGGGCGCGGCTCTAGCAAAAACATTGGCCCAACTCGCCCATGTCAGCGATGCCCTCGACGACCTTGACGCCCAAGATACCCTGTCCGAGGAGATTCGAAATGATCTCCGTGGCTCCTTTTCCTATCAACGAGGTGGCAGACAAGATCTTTGATCCCATCTGCCACCTCCTCGTCCTTCTTCTTCTTCTTCTTCTTTTAATTTTTGCATACCAGATATATCTCTGTTGAATCCACTTTTGATGCTTTGTTGCTTGGCATATTGATTCCCGTCATGGCATGTGGGGGTGAGTGTTTGCATTGCACAAGGGCGTTGGCTTCTTTCTATCACTACATTTTGTTGTTCTCTCATCAACTGAAGCAATCTAACGACAGATACTGGATATCCAATTGTATATAATGCATACTATGACAATGGGACAATGACCAATAAATTGAACATGAGTAGTTGGTATTGTGATCGTATTTGCTCTCGTCTCTTCTTTGACTCTTCCCTCATTTTGACGCCACTCAGCCGTTGTATGTATGACATGGTTGCTACATTTTGTTTTTGCTCACCACGCATGGATCTCGCTAGCCATCCAGATCAAACATCTCCCTATGCTCCTCCCTCGCCTCGTCATCAGGCAAATTGTCCGCAATAATCTTCCACATTTCAGAGGCAATCTTCTCTCGATTCTTAGCCGTTCTTACACTCGTCCTCCACGCCTGCTCAATCGCTTGACGCTCCGCTGGTGTGACCTGTAGGCACTCATGTCTTGTTAGCAATTTTTTTCTTTTCACTTCTCCTCCTTCCTTGACAATGGAAAATTCAGCCATCCCAATGACTAGTATGAAGACGAAGAAAGAAAAAAAAGAATATGAGAAGAAAACTCACCATTCTCGCCTTCCCCTTTCTCAACCCCTCCAGCCTCCCTTCAATCTCCGCCTTTTCCTTCTCCAGCAAACCCACGTTTGCAATCAGATCTGCCGTGCTCAGCGTCGAAGTCACCGACGCAAGCGTGCACCGCAGAGTCTTGGCCGTGGCATTTAGAGCGGCGGTTTGCGTGCGCAGATTGGCTATTTCAGCGTCGAGGGCGGCAAGTTGTTCAGTTGTACATGTGTCTGCTGCATCCTGCATAGTAGTCGGACTTGTTAGCTTTGTGGGGAAAAAAAAGGGAGAGAGAGAGGGGGGGGGGGTGAGGAAAGGAGTTTCCTGACTCACCTGTAGAGCATGATATACAATCTGTTTTCCTATTTCCATATGAAAAAAAAGTTATATATCAGTCTCCATGTTACACAATCTTCATACAGTTGAGAGTGCAAAGCAATATCATTCTCCACATACCTGCCGTCCTTCCCTCAATCAATTTTTGCTCGTGTAAGTCTTTGAGAATCTTCGCTGCGGCAGCTACATCATCCGTCAGCTTGAACTGCATCAAGAGGAGCATCGCGAAACGCACCTTTGGTCACTTTGTTGTGCAGGTTGGCTGAGACGTCGATGGCGGAGTACGGGCGGTTCTGTTTGCCTACACAAACGATGTTAGTATGGAAAACAAGATGTATAGTGTGTTGCATGTGTGTGTATGTATATGAGACGAAGAAGACCTCACGCAGGTAGAGTAGCACCATGTCTGCTGCTTCATTGGCCGAGGCCTTTTCTTCAGTCTTCTTACGCGGCGCCATTTCGCACTTTTTAGGTGTATGTAATGAGAGAGCGAATAGTTCTGGCTGAAAGGCTAAAAAAAATTTGGATTTCTCACTGTGAGATGGCGCCAAGTCTCGAGTATGTTGTAGCAGCAAGGAGTCACCCCCGACCAAGGCAGGCGCGAATGGTTGGTAACTACCTTCCCCCCTTGGAATCTTCAGAAACTTGCAAATGAAACATCTGCTGTGATGTTTCCCCGCGTCCTCTACGATAGACCCAGTAATATACATATAATCACTATACCTAAGTGATTGATCCTTTAACCTCCGCGCTCACCATACTGTGCAGCCCAATCTTCAAACTCCTTCAGTCCTTGTTTGCTTACAGACGGTCGGATGGTCTGAAGGCTAGCCTCAAAGTCTCGGTATTGTATTGGCCGTATTTGATCCATAGTCATGGAAAGTAACTTTTCCCCTAGTGAGCGTAAAGGGCCCATGGCGGCGTCTTTGGCAAGTGCTGTGATGTCAGACCCAGAGAAGCCTGTTGTAATATTAGTCATATACCCACAAAGCATTGATTGCATACGCTCACCTTCAGTAAGCTTTACCAAACGATCGAGGTCTTCATCCCTAAGTTCATGCTTCTGGTGACTCAGCAGCGTCTTGATCTGCTGCTTCCTGACGCAGTCCTCTGGCAGTGGAATGTATTGTCGCCTTACAAATCTTCGCCTTGCTGCTTCATCAATAGCCCATGGAAGATTGGTTGCAGCCAGCACAAGCACTCTACTAGCATCACCTTTCTCTTTCTCCCGTTCAGTCACTGCACTTCCAGCAGCCGCCTTTTGTAGATCAGACCACTGGATGAGAAATTCAGTCTTGATGCGTCGCGTCGCTTCGTGCTCCCCAGAGCTAGACCGCGACGAAAGGAGTGAATCAATTTCGTCAACAAAGATGATTGACGGCGCAAGCATCTTAGCCAACTGGAACAGCGCACGAACAAGTTTCTCTGATTCGCCCAGGAATTTGGATGTTAGACTGCTTGCCGAGATCGCGAAAAATGTCGACTTTGACTCAGTTGCCACCGCTCTTGCCAACATTGTCTTTCCGGTTCCTGGGGGTCCAAAAAGAAGCATGCCACGTGCTGGCTCTCGCAAACCCATGAACAGGTCCGGCCTCAAAAACGGGTAAACCACTGTTTCCTTCAAAGCTGATTTTGCCACCTCCAATCCCGATACATCGTCCCAATGTACTTCATCTCCCTGTATCACAATCTCGTTCAGGATTTGCTGCGCTGCTTGCTTGTCGACACCTCGCGGAAGATTCTTCATGATTTCTTCTGTTCGTCTTTTCCACTCGTCCGTCTCTTCTACTTCTTCGTCACCCTTGGCACTGTCCGTGCTCGGGGTATCAGGTAGCTCTGCGCGAATCGAGTTCCCTCTACCTCTGGTCTTTTGTACGGGAGACCGTCTTTGTTTGGCCATGTTCCCGTCAGCTTCAATTGCTATAGATTCAGGCAGATCTTCTTGCTCGGAATCGGCTCGTGTGCGCCCATTGTTATTCGCAGGTTTCGGTACTAGCCGTCGTGTGGTTGGGTCCCACATAACACTCCCCTTTCCACCTCTCTCAACACTGCAATCGCCATATGAGTGTGCCGCTGCCGATGCAGCAAGATTTCGCGGATCAGGCACAGTTTTAGGGTATTCGTTTCGGTACGAAGGCAATGCTGTGCTTCCCAACGGCGTGCCCCCCAATCGCCCTGAATCTACTGACTTTCGGGGAATTGGCGGTGCTGCTCGCTCAGAAGCTCGAGCTCTGGTAGGCTGAGGCTCGTTATCGTCGATAGGGTTTGGAGCTGCATGAGCAGTGAATGCCAAGCGTTGGTCGGCTTTGGAAGAGAGCGGTGCTTGTACATGTGGCAGTTGCGATTGAATATTGGAGGATATGCCCGGCCTCTCAGCAGCAGATTTATCTATTGATGAGCGTACTGAAGCGATTGTTGAAGAAGTTGAAGCGTTTGACGGGCCCAGAACCGGACGACTTGAAGCCGATGCGGTCCTGATAGTCCATGCTTGAGTAGCTGCTTTTGAAGCATCAGGGCGGCTCCTTAACGAGTTGGGCATCTTTCCCGATGATGATTTGCCCTCCCTTCCAGGTCTCAGTGTCCGCAACAATCTACCGCTTTTCTCTGGGGATGGTGTACGCGCTTTGGTCTCGCCTACAGGCCCCGAAGACAAATTCGATGCGCTCCGAGTCTGCGATAAGCTGTTTTCTCGCGTTGACGCATTGCCGGAGCTTTTGCGAGGCACCATGGCGGGGCGCAAAGGTAGCGGCGGTCGTGAGAGATCGGTGTAATCCAAAGGCGGTACAGAACCACTCCCGAGCCACGACGATGACGAGTTCGCTCCATTTGGTGATTGAGACGCTCCATAATATGGTGCAACTGGTGTATTCGTGTCAGACGACACTGAGGTCAGACTTTCCCTCGAATCCTCTCGGCTCCTCTTTAAGGTTTCCAGAAGATCTATGCGCTCCTTGCACTGTAGTTCCAGCTGACGTAGCGATTCGATGAGCGCTCTCTCTGTTTCGGTTGCGGGGCGGTATGTCGAGGGGTTGCGACGAGAGTTATGGTAATTGATATGGTCGAGGGCTGTCCTCCAAGATCGCAATGCTTCTGGCTCGTTGCTCTGTGAGGACTTTGGTTAGTGCTCTCCATCGTACGCGACATTTGTGGGTTGACAGGCGCTGACCTGGCTCTCAAAGTACACTGCTGTCGAGCAGGCCAAGAAAGCCTCGTCATAGGCTTTCTGGGTGGTGTTGGCGCGCATGGTAAACGAAGTAGATATTGCGCGCCCACTTTAAGCTGGTGTAGGATGCGGAGACAGGAACAAGTGTCTATCACCAAAGCCTGGGCTGGTATTGGCAGGGTCGTCTGTTGCATGCGCCAGCCTTAGCTTCGTGCTGGGGCGTGACGTAGTAGGTTGCTGCCCAGTGCATATTCGCAACCTTGAAGGCTGAGCAACGGCAACCGAGCAAAACAAAACAAGCTGGTGCGGTGGCGTTTTTCAAACATGGGCAACCCAATACCGTGAGCCAGGTTCAACTCCAGGAATGCTTGCACTTGCAAAAGAAATCAACGAGACAGGCGCATGTGCATGCGAAAGTGGGGTACATGACCAGAGACTAAACAGCAACGGGCCGTCGTCTATCGATTACGCACCTACAGAGAAGCTTACTACAATGAATATAAATGTTCAAAAGAAAAGAAAAGAATCAAATGTAAAGACTTTACTTCTTTTGCAAGAATATGTCAGTCGCAAGAGCATTGCCGTTTGAGCTTTGACAGACAAAATGTGCATGTCATGAAAAAGTTGATGAATTTGTCGTGAGCGGTGCCGGTCTTGAATTTCTCCTATGGTACAATTATCTGCGCAAGCCACCATGCGCTCACATAACCAAACGTTTAGACGCTGCCAGATGAAGCGTTTGGAAGAGCTTCGAAGCCTCTCTCACTACACAATGCCAAGTAAGGAGTGTCGCGACACATCTTCTCGCTCCGCCTGCTCTATACAGAGTACTGGACCTCGTCGCAAATGCCCAGTACTACAGTAATATCCTCTCCGCGACGCCGCAGGTATATTGTTCGATTTACAAAGCGCGCATCGTCACACTCTGGCGATTGTTGTGAATGATGCCTGGGAAAGGGACCAGTCTGCATCATCGTCTCGTTATATAGCCGTGGACGAGTTCGTACTTCTCCGAATAAAGAAGGCCTTCGCCATCTCGTATGCAGACCTGCTTTGTGTTAGAAAATACAAGACTAGGCGGGTTGCAAACGAACTTACCAGCAAATGGCAGTGCTAGGCATCGTGGTGATGATTCGAGGCTTCAAGCCACGGAAATATCCTCTATATCCTTCTCTTTGGTGGATGATCTTTGCAGCTTGTACCAGACCCGAGACGTTCTTCAATTCCACATCTCTGGCGTTTCCTCGCGTTTGTAACAGCGTCTTGATGACATCAAGTGGTGTGGTAAGGCCCGCTGCAAATCCACCTGCAACACCGCCCGCGAAGCAATGTGTATAGGGATCGTATCGGCCGGTAGGGTTCATGACTTTGGAGAGAGACTCGTATGCCATAAACTGCAGGGCTGTGAAGGGGACCGTCATGCATAGTGTTGTGGGGTAAGAAACGTAGAATGCGCCAATGCCCTCTGTGCGGAGGACCTCGCGGGCGCATTGCGGGACAGACTTGTATATCGAGCCATGCATTTGCATACGTTGTTTTATGACTGCGGGGTTCAGTAGACGCGGGTCGCTGTGGTAATATGCCTCTTACCGTCAAACGGATTCATCAATGCATCGCTAGAGATAGTGGCTGCGGCACCGCTAGCAGCTGTTAACAGTTAGCAAGTACTCGCTAGAGTGCGAATGTGGGTGGCGCTGCGCACCTGCTGCAAGAGGGTGGTGTTCGTGGCTCTCTCCTTCGTTTCCGCCGAGAGCATGCTTCGTGGCCTCGTACGATGCAAAATAGACAGCATGCGCGGGGCCTGTACAATCCGTCAGTTACACTTGGCCATAGTCTACGCAGTTGTTTGCCTACCCGCGCCCATTACAACACTGGACAAGCCTCTCCATAACGACCAGAACCCTTCGGCTCGAGATATGGTGACCATGGCGTTCGAAATACCACTATACATGGCGCTTGGCGAGGGGTTGACGATCTGCATTCTGGTCTGTCGAGAGTCAGCGCATGGCTCGCAGGCTGCGAATAAGTGAGAGGCATGTTGCGCACCTTGAGCAAATCTACCGGGTACATCACCGAGTGTTCCTGTCGTCAAGTCAGTCGGGGCAAGTACATGGCGGCGACTCCGGAGGACGTACTGCGACACCCGCAAAAGCGCCTGCGAGCATGTTCGCTGTGAGGGAGAAATTTGGCGGGAGTGCTTCATAGCTGGCGCGCAAGTTAGCAATTGGTGTCTTTCCTGGCGGTGGTGCAATGGAGCTGTACTCGTGCTCTT
>Ga0073774_1000304_pt1 | contig 12654 bp, 9 predicted proteins | sample InSIn5gowninarea_FD_77487 | JGI IMG/M metagenome (GOLD analysis project Ga0073774, IMG submission 77487) | Clean room microbial communities from NASA Spacecraft Assembly Facility at Jet Propulsion Laboratory, Pasadena, California, USA -... ... | reverse complement strand
GGGTTGTCGGGATAGTATGTCGGACCAGTCGCCTTGGGAAGAGTGATGTTCAATTGAGATAGAGACAGCGAACGGAGACAGGCAGCCTGGAACTGTTAGTAAAAGCAAGGAAGATCATTCGCAACCCTTACATTGCTGCAATTCAAGCTGGCTGCGTATCTCTGACCAAAGGCATTTTCAGCCGCGCTCGAAGGTAGCCGTCTACCACCGCCAGACTCAGAGATACCTCCTTGTAAGAGGGAAGAAGCTTGAGGCAATGAGCTAATGACATAGCTGTCAACGGCACCAGCAGACTGTCCAAACAGGACAACTTTTGACTGTAAGACGTTAGCCTAGCTCGCAGATCGACCAGCACACTGACGGGATCGCCTCCAAAAGCTTTGATGTTACTCTTGACCCAGTTCAAAGCAAGAAGTTGATCTTGAGTACCAAAATTGCCTTGAATGCCAAAATTATTGAGTGCCAAAAATCCGAGTGGTCCTAGACGATAGTTGATGGCGACAACAACGGAACCAGTAGCAGCTAGGTTACACCCATTGTACGTAGGGTTCGATACGCTGCCGGCTGTGTTACCACCTCCGTAGATCCAAACCTTGACTGGCAGATTAGCCGCATTGGGTGGTGTCCAGATATCGAGGTAAAGGCTAGGAAATTAGTGGTGACACAAGACAGCGGCCACAGAGCTTACCAGTCTTCGGAAGTGGTGCTCATTTCGATGAACTCCAATCCAAACTGAGGGCAGTTCGGAGATGCAGTTGTTGCTTGGCCATAACTGCCATTGTATGGTTGAGGTGCAGAGAAACGTAGCGCACCTACAGGAGGTTTTGCATAGGGCACGGAGTAGAAGTAAGAGGCATTGGAGGTAGCACACTTTCCACCTTGAAGAGTTCCACCAGGTAGAGTCACGGATTGAGCGGCGCAAGAAGCTGCCAACAACAAAATGGAAGCTAGCATGATGGTGGTAATATGAGGAAGAGTACGATGAGCATTGTTGAGCAGCAGTCAATCATATATCAGTTCTATTGTTCGAGGCAGTTGCACACCTCCCACTTGTCGGTGCTGTTCATGTCTCAAACCCCGAATGCCGCTTGTTCCTGGTTGTTATCCCTTGGCAGTAGCGGAGGCATCCACAGAAGTGCAGTCGGCAAGAAGGTGATTGGTTTCATGCGCCAGCAAGCAAGAGCGCCCTTCATTCGAGCTTCTCGATTTTGCTTAGCGCAGCAAATGTACCCCAGACTACGGAGTACCCCAGACGGTGTTGACCAGAACACTCAAAATAGGTGGAGCCAGCTCATGGGTGATGCGGAGAGGATGCAGGGGAGAAGTTTAGAGCTTGATGGGACTTCTTGTTGCCGAGGCTGGTGGGATGGCTGCTAGGCACAATTCGACGGAAATAGCTTGTAGCCAGAATGGACTACTATAATTCCACTGAATGAGAAGAATCGAACAACCGAAAGTCCTACTTGTCAGCGACCTGATTTCGTCACATCGTTCAGCCTTGAACGCAGAGAGCTTCAGACATCTCATCGGAAGTGCTCGCTGCAAGCAAGTACTGTAGATGTGAACCAATACCGTACCCGTAAGGCAGGTTTAACGGGCCGAGGCGAGTTTTTTTGTTCCACCGGCATGTTCGTGATCTCAAGTTGCTTCCAAGCTTTCGTCATATCTTCACCGTCCGAGTTAGTGCTCGTTGTTGGCAATAGTACTGCTTTTACGGAGTAGATGATGAGCAAAAGAGGTTTGTACTAGGTGTGTTTTCATACGGTAGTATACTTGCCTGACCTTCTCCATACCGTACGTTCAAGCTTAAGCATGCAGAAGCATTGATCTCAAGGCTCGATGTCGATCTTTATCATTAAAGACCCTCCTAATATCAGGTAGACTTCTACATACTAACGACCGTGGAGAAGGCGCAATGCCGTTGTGTTTTTCGTTCCAGCCTGGCGCCTGCGCGATCGAATTCAAAGTGGTGGAAACATCGGTAGAGACAATGTAAGCGGGAGTATACACTATGGCGACCGACTTTATTATTATAGACAACCATAGAGTTGGATGTGGTTGACGTTGACCGAATTAGCAGATGAGGCTGGACCCTTCTGCAGAACTCATGCAAGAGCAGTTAGATAGTTCCTGGGATACTTCATTAATGATATGTGTAACAGAACAGAAAATTCTTTTTCCTATATCTTATTATCTCTAATCAACTACATGAAATACCAATCCCCCCAATTAAATTACCCTCCAGAAAACAGCCCTGGACCCTGCCCCATAATAATGCAGCTAGACCCCAGGACATAACATCGGTTAGTACACAGATAACAAGCGCATCCATCCTCCTCCCAAACGCGCACAACAAGTCACCATCAATACCATCCTCAACAGACCGAAATCTATCTACCCAACAATCTTCCCAAAAGTATGAGTAGGGATACCAGTGTAAGTCGCATACTCCGGCTCCACAATCGTAACAGTATTACTAACCGTAGCCACAGGGTTGATCTTGTTCCCGTTTGCGAGGCCGTAGTTCGTGTTGACGACATAATTGAGCGTCGTGACAATTGTCTTGTCTCGTTGCTCTAGAGTCGCTGGCTCTGTTGTTGTTGGGGGTTGGGCGGGGTCGATGCTGATGATGGCGGAAGCGAAGGCGCTTGCGCTGAGGAGGGTTGTTAGGATGGTGGGGAGATGCATGGTGAGCTGTAGCTGGAGGTGTTGCGATATGATGTTTGGGTTTGTGTGTGAGTTTGTGGATTTAGGGATTTATGAGTGCTGGTAAGTGAGAGGAATTGGTGGTCGTTGAGTTTCGTGTTTATATGTACATATATGTTTTTTTTTTACCTTGGATGTTGGTCGTTTTTCTTTGTTAGATGTACTGACTGGAATCATTGTATGAGCTTGGACGGTGTCGTCGGTCGACAATACTAAGCCTTGATATTGTTCTACTTGTTTCTTTCTTCTAATCGACAGCAGCCTGCGTGCTGACGGCCTGCACATTGTGCACAACATCATGTTCAGGTCACAAATCCATAACTTACTGAACGCGTCGCTTGCCCGTGATGGAGTCGAAGCATTTCTTTGATAAAACCAAGAACTTCCAAATCAGACTTAATTTAGTAGGGAAAGCGCACAGTTGGAAGCAACAGGTACAGCAGGTGAATGGTGCACAACAGAAGAAGCTACAGTAGTTGTTGGGCAGAGTGAAGGTGATGGTAATGTCCACATCGATCTCGCGTGTAACCTCGCCATGCCTGCCTAGCTTGGCAATTTATCGTTCACTTTTGTGGCATTCACACTTCGTTTCATTCTTCAATATTGTAGATAATTCTGTTATGGCAATATAACTCACCCTACAGTGAAGGGGACTTTCCGATGGCTTCGTCTCCAAGAACCCGTCTTCAGGTTTACATTAGTGGTTGATGCCTGGGCTAGGAAGATACGAGCTGCATTCTCGCTATAGATTCTTCGCTAGCAAGTGTCTGTTGGTAAGAGATAGAATATCGATAGTACCAAACTGTTTGATGATCATATAAACAATCAGTAAGATTACATTTCACACCTGGCGACCTTTAACGTCAAATGATAGAGCTTCAAGAATCTTGTATGAGAATAAGGTATAACAAGCATGCGCCAAGCATTTTGAAGCATTTCCTGAAAGTCCTCTTTTCTGTTCGGCACATGCCAGTCACGACACTGTAGCGTTATATCTTGGGGACGCTTGTTGTTCTCTGAGAAAAATGAAAGACATGTCAATAACAGAGGTACTTTGGTTTGCTATGTCTCGGAAGCACAGGATGCGACCACATTTGAGAATAGATTCATCAACTCCTATTCGTGCTTCTTCCGGATGCCAATTCCATTATGGAGCTCCAACTGCCGGTCCATGAGGTCAGTTCTCGGATTCGCGTGAAGCTTCAATGACATTTGAATGTTACAGCTACTCTTACGCGTGGTAAACAACACGTCACACTCCATGGACGTTGAAACTTGTCATCCCCAAGTGCCGAAATCAATAAACATGGCGGCCATGCCCTGCCCTGCCCTTCCTACAAACCATCAACGATAACATTCTCCTCTGCGAGCCATCACCTAACGCTCGAATCAGACCTCTAAAATCAACAAGTACAGTACTTAATACAGATCAGCTTCAAGTGATCATAATGTCCGACCCGCGCATTCCGAAACTGTACCACCGCAGTACTCCCTCATGGGAGCAAAGACAACGAGACTCATTCTGGGCATTGAACGAAGGAAAAGCAGTCCCATTCAACACCAGACCCGACAAGCTCGAAGCCCTAGCACGAGAATGCCTATCTCGAAACGGCAGACTATACGCCGAATCCAACGCAGGTAACAGCTGGACCCATCTCGCCAACAGACAAGCCTTCTACCGCCACCGCATCATCTCCCACCAACTAGTAGACACCAACCACCGCGACACAACAACCACTCTCTTCGGCCACAAGTGCGCCGCCCCCATAGGCTTCTCACCCATAGGCATCAACAAGATCTACAACGGCGCCGGCGAAATCCCCGTCGCCAAAGTCGCCGGCGAGCTCCAACTCCCCTACGGCCTCTCCACCGCCGGCAGCACCTCAATCGAAGACGTAGCCGCCGCCAACGACGAAGGCCGCACCCTCCCCCAAGCCGTGCACGTCGAAGGCTCCGACGACAAACCAATCCGCTTCTTCCAGCTCTACCTCCCGCACGACGACGAACTCGCCATCTCGCTCCTCACCCGCGCCCACAACTCCGGCTTCACAGCCTGCATCCTCACAACCGATACCTGGCAACTCGGCTGGCGCCACGACGACGTCGCAACAAGCAACTACGCCTTCTACCGCGGCATAGGCGCCGATCTTGGCCTCACAGACCCCGTCTTCCAAAAACGTCTACGCGAAGCAGGCATCGACCCCAAGAAGGACCCCGAACACGCAGCCCAGAAATGGATCGACGAAAACGTCTGGCACGGCCGCGCATTCACATGGGAGAAAATGCCCTGGCTAATTAAAACCTGGAAAGACATTTCCGGCGGCCGCCCGTTCCTAATCAAAGGCATCCAATCCGTCCACGACGCCCAGAAATGTGTCGAAGTCGGCTGCGATGGAATCGTCGTAAGTAACCACGCTGGCCGCCAGGTCGATGGCGCAGTCGCCTCGCTCGACGCGCTGGAAAGTATTATCGACGCTGGTATTGGTGAGAAACTGGTCGTGACGTTCGATTCTGGTGTTCGTGGTGCGGGGGATGTTATCAAGGCGCTTTGTTTGGGTGCGAAGTTTGTCTGGGTTGGACGATTGTGGATCTGGGGATTGAGTATTATGGGTGAGGAGGGTGTGAGACATGTTATGAGGAGTTTGTTGGCCGAGTTTGATATTTCGATGGCGGTTGGGGGGTTTAGGAATGTGGGTGAGTTTACGAGGGATAGGTTGGAGAGTTATGTTAAGAGTTATAGTTTGATTGACGAGAAAGCTAAGTTGTAAGGGTTTTTAGGAATATTATTGGTGTATGTAGACACGTGTGTAATAGATTATAAATGTGATGCATACTACAGTATTATTAGTTCTTTCTGTAGCGAATAGATCATGCTCAACCACCAAGGAAGAAGGAGATACTCGAGCACCGCCAACAATGATAGCACAATTCAAAACAGCTCACAGTACATATCTAGCAAATAAACCCCAATTCGAGATCTAGACAAGCTTCAATACTTCGTGCCGTACAAGCAGAATAACCACGCTGGAAACAGCTTTTCTCATCAACATTCCAGCATTCCAGCACCAACCCGTGACGTTCTCAGGGCCACACGTAACCAACACCTCAAACCATAATGGCTCGAAGCACCCGAAACAAGCAAGCCCGTTGAAACACCAGGTATCAGTCATATCAGCTTCAAACAAAAACGCCGCACACTGCCCATGTAAAACGACAAGCACAAACCAAAAACACAACGCAAGCTCCACCACGAGCCATAAATATGCAGTACAACCCTTTCTCGTACCACACCCCAACTACACCACACCACCTTCAACCTTCACTCTCTAATCCAGACCCAAAGCCACCGAGATCCAAGTCCCATAAGAAAATGCAAGCAGAGAAGGGAGAGCCACCAGTCTCTACTCCTCCTGCTCCTTCTCCTCGTCATTGCAATCTCTCCTCTTGCATTTCTTATGAAACTTGGATTTCGGCGCAATGGTCTGCACGAGTCGTCCACCCGGCACATCATCCGTGTGCGCGGGTCCTTGAGCAGGATAATAATCATACCACTATATCACACACAAACACACGTTAGTCAAAGTCCCTTCTCAAAAAAGGATAACAACAAACAAAAGAAAGAACCACTCACAACTTCCTTATGTCTCGCATGTCGTCCCCGCACACATCCAAACTTATACTTAACCACCATACAAAACTTGACCCCCTTCATATTCTCACACAGCCCCAGAAACGGACACTCTTTCTTATCACCCTCCTCAAAATCTGCAGCCTTCGGATCTTTACTCAACGGATGACACCATGGCACACTCGCAGTATGTCTTTCAAACCGTTCCGCCGCAGCTCGCTGATCAGCCCAGTATCGTCTCTGCGTCAAACCCTTGAGTTTCGGCTTTGACGCCGGCCCCCGCAGCACGAACGCCGGATCAATCCGGTTGTTCTTGTAGTCTTCCTCATCCATTTTCGCGTCCCCTTCGACGGTCCAGTGCGTGCTTACGATCTCCTTAACGGACGGGAAAAGGCCGAGGTTGATCTTTTGCAGGCCGAATTTCTTGATGAAGAAGATTCGTTCACTCTTTAGACCGAGGGGGTGGGCGATCAGGCGGCGGAGGAAGTCGCGCATTGCGGGTGGGCGGAGGCGGCCGAAATTCAGTTCTAGACGGATTAATTTGTAGAATACGTCCATAATTTCGGCATTGCAGACTCTGTTTATGAGCATGGCACCGATGGATGGGGGCGGGGTGGGGATCATATGTGTGTATGAGTCGCGGGTGCAGTGCTTCTTGAGCGTGAATGCATAGGATTCATCTTCGAAGAGGTTGGCCCAAATTTTGAGACGGAGTTCGGCTGGAAAGTCCATGAATTGCACTGGTTTCTTTGGTTCTGGGGCAGCGACGGCCTCTGTGATAGTTGTGGGACGGTAGTGTGGGATTAAGTCTGTGTAGAGTAGGTCTCTTGCGGCTTGTGATTTGGCCTTCTTTCGGCTGTGTGGGCGGTGCTTGGACTTCTTTTTTGACTGGAGTGGTAGGCTTGGCTATTGGTTGTTGTTGTTGCTGGTTATCGCATTCTTTGCTGTTGTTCGATGTCGCTTTCTGGTTGAGACGCTTTGGTGCTGGAGCTGAGATGTCTTGGTCTTTGTCTTCAGCTGGTGCTTTGCGCTTGCGTAGGTTGTAGCGGTGTTCGACAGGTTCGTGGTGCTTTGTTCCGTTGGTTTGGGTATTGATTGTGGATTGCATAGTAGTAGTACTTCCTCCATTTGCTGCGACAGAGGTAGGTGGTGCAAGAAAAGACTGAAACGCTAGTGGTCTTGTTGGATGGAAAGATCGAGTGACAGGGTCATATCGAATGCTGCATGAAGTAGGTCCAAACCTCCTATTGTCTGTGTAGTTCAAACCGAGACCTGAGTTTGTAGGGTGTTCAGGATATCTTGGAGCTTGAGCAGCAGAAGCTGAACCTTTGTCATTTGATGGCTGAGCTTGAGGACGATATGTAGATGTTTTGTTTGGAGCGTCGACTGGACTGGGTTTGCTGCGCTTTTCTGCTAGCTCATTGTCTGCAGCCGTGCTCTCGTCTCCTAACTTTCGCTTCTTGCTTGTTGGTGGTGGTGATGATGATGGATGAAACTGTGAATATAATGCACCGAAGGTGATAGGCATCATTGGTACTGCACGTCGATAGTTGGCGTCTACTGCGTCCTTCAGACTAGGTAGAGCCGTTGTAGGCTTTGCAGGAAGTGATAAGTCAACCATGTTTGCGAGTAGATTGATCGATGGTGAGTGTGAAGATGGAGACAGATCCAATATCGTGTTCAATAAAGATCGGTAGAGATGAGAAGATATTTGTGGGAAATAACAACGTGATGAATGCAGAGGTTGAAAAAGATCAGTCAAGAGGTGGCAGCGAGTGACAAAGAGGGATTCTCCTGACATGTACTGGCGTAATGAGACGAGGCTGGGAATTTGTTACTTGGAGTGACAAGCATATTCTTCCAAACGGACGAGAGTGAAGACAAGAACTGTTCCTACCTTGGGGACAAAGGCCAGGTACAACGTCATTAGTATATTGTAACATTCACTCTCCTGATCTCCAATGCTAGCTCTTACCATCATGGGACCTTCTCAACTCAAAGACATCTGGTCGAATATCAACTGAACAGTACCAGTGTCGTGCACACATGTGACCTGACCAGACCAGACAACTTGACCCGACAAGATGCACCATTCGAGCTGCATTAGGTTAAGTAGCAGGATCCAGCATTGCCAAAGTCTTTCGGCTTATGTTCGAGGACCAGAGCAAGCAAGTTAACCCTCCCAGGGGTATTGCATCTGTTACGCGAGTTCGGTTTCGATCAGAAGCTTATGTAAGCTCGACTTCAAAAAGTCCCCCAGCATTGACCCTTGTATGACTGATACGGATTCAATGGATGACTAACAAAGAAACAAAGCATTGTCCCTGTAGTAGGGACACCTTTTTGGTGAGTTCAGGTCATTGTGCGTGTGGAGATGAGAAGTGCTGTCAGGCTGATTGTTACGGCAATCGAGAAGCAACAAAGCCAGAACTTTCCTCAGAAGTCTGATGTTTCTTCGATACTGCAATCTGTGCTTACATGCCTGCTATGATGAGCCAACTGAAAACATGAAGTCTTAATTCCAACAGTGGTTTGCGGGATCTGGCCATGGGTGTTGCACATGATTCAGATTGTCCTTCTTGGTCGAGAGGGGAACAGACACCAAAAGCGATGCATGCGCCGGTTAGTTTGTCAGACCAGGCTGTACTTTGCAGCCATCTTAAACCTCTTCATTTCATCTTGATCTCACCAGGTATGCAGAGTTTCAGGTTACTCGGTCAATTGTAAGGTTACACCGCCATTCCAAACTGTCAATAGTACAGCTGTGCTAGTTGAAACAGATACCCATTATCTGAGGCCAGTGTTCTGAGATTCCGGAAAGTTCAATCTTTGACTGGAATTCGACATTGATGCGATGTGACGAACTGGAAGCTGGAATGAGCAAGTTGACACTATACCGGATCTGATTTAGTGAAGTTCTCCCTATATGCACGTGTTCCAACCATCATCTTCTCCAGTCCTTTCTCTTCATCATAAATTAGATGCTGATCTCTAACAATGAGACAACCATAAGACCGTTTTTGGTCGACTACCTTCAGATCATCGGCAAATGTTTGCGACGAAGTTGAGCTATTAAGTGATTTGTACATGCCTCTTCTTGTATGAGCAGCACTACTCCATAACCAAAGTCGAAATATATGTAAATGTTTCGTTGAACATAAGGACAGCCAATCTGCTATGTGATCTTTCTCTTGCAAATTTGACCTTGTCGGTCTACTAACCCAATTCTGAAACTACGTCGCCATTCCCCGAGCTCATTCAGCAAACATGGGAGACATATCCGCTCCAGAAAGAAGTCTCGCTCACCCCATCACGGAACTTACACTGTCAACAGGCTGGTTATTCCGACAAACAGACAAGACAGACGATGACTGGCTTCCTGTCAAGAGCGTACCCTCTACGGTTCATCAAGATCTCATTGACAACAACAAGTAGGATAGGTGCTATGCCCAGAGCATCACCAATGCTAATATCATTCGTAGGCTAGATGATCCTTTCGTCGGCTTCAATGAGATCAAAGCACAATGGGTTGGCACCAAATTTTGGACATACCGAACGAGTTTCGATAAACCTGATGTGGTGACAGGATCCAAAGTTATTCTGTGCTTCGAAGGGCTGGACACATTTGCAAATGTCCAATTGAATGGCGAGACTATTCTTGAAACGGATAATATGTTCCTTCCATATCGTGTGGATATCTCCCATTCCATGTCTTCGAATACGACACAAACGCTCGAAGTACACTTCGACTCAGCACTACTGAAAGCTAGAGAGATCTGTGCAAAGCATCCCGAGCATAAATTTGTGAGTTTCAACGGCGAACCTGCAAGGCTGGCTGTAAGAAAAGCGCAGTATCATTGGGGATGGGATTGGGGCCCGTTACTGATGACGGCCGGCATTTGGAGGCCAGTAAAACTCGAGATCTACGAAGCAAAGATTACGGATGTGAGGATTGCTCAAGAAATTGGAGGAGACTACAGTTCTGTGGCTCTTCATGCAGTTGTTAAGGTTGAAAGTCATGACTACGAAGACTTGGATGTCCATATATCCGTGTCATCGGGCGGGCAAAGGGTTGATGCCACTACCAAAGTGACACTACAAGGGAACAAGTTTCTAGCAGAGGTCTTCATACACCAGATTGAGCCATGGATGCCCAATGGCTACGGCAAGCAGACTCTATACGACATTGATTTCAGACTCTTGGCGGAAGATCATGAAATTCATACTGTCCGCAAACGCACAGGATTTAGGAAAGTCGAGCTTGTGCAAAGACCTGACAAGCATGGAAAGAGCTTCTTCTTCCGTATCAACGGTGTCGACATTTTCTGTGGCGGATCGTGCTGGATACCCTCAGATAGCTTTCTTACAAATGTTACGCCTGCCCGACTGAGGTCATGGCTTGAGCTCATGGTGCCTGCCAATCAGAAAATGATCCGGGTATGGGGTGGTGGAATCTACGAAGACGACGCTTTTTACAATGCATGCGACGAGCTCGGCATTCTGGTATGGCAGGATTTCATGTTCGCATGCGGCAATTATCCAACCTGGCCGCCTATGCTGGAATCGATCGAAGCAGAAGCAACAGCTAACGTGCGTCGGCTACGACACCATCCCTGTCTGGCTATTTTCGCCGGCAACAACGAAGACTATCAGGTCCAAGAACAGTCCGGACTCACCTACAACTACGACGATAAGAACGAACAAAACTGGTTGAGAACTGACTTTCCCGCTCGCTATATCTACGAAGCACTCCTACCACGAGTCATGCAAAAAGAACTTCCATCAGTCCCATACCACCCTGGCTCACCCTGGGGTGACGGCAAACCTACCTCCGACCCAACAGTCGGCGACCTACACCAATGGAACGTCTGGCACGGCACACAAGAGAAGTACCAAATCTTCGACACCCTAGGAGGCAGATTCAACTCCGAATTCGGCATGGAAGCATTCCCACACATCGCAACCATAAAATCCTTCGTCACCAACGAAGAAGACCTCTACCCCCAAAGCCGCACCATAGACTTCCACAACAAAGCCGCCGGCCACGAACGCCGCCTAGCAACCTACCTCTCCGAAAACGTGCGCGTCGCAACCCCTCTAAAAGCGCACATCCACCTAACACAACTAATCCAAAGCGAAGCCCTAACATACGGCTACCGCGGCTGGCGCAAACAATGGGGCGACAGCGACAACCGCCACTGCGGCGGCGCCCTAGTCTGGCAACTAAACGACTGCTACCCCGTCACAAGCTGGTCAATAGTAGACTACTACCAGCGCCGCAAACCAGCATACTACTCCATCGCCCGCGCCCTTGCCCCATTCGCAATCGGCATCCAAAGAGCACACTACGACTGGAGCGTGTCCAACGGCACACAACCACCAACCCAGCCATGGACCCTATGGGCCGTGAGTTCCGGCCTCACCCCGCAAAAAGTCGATATACAGCTGCGCTTCATATCCATCGCCACAGGACGCGACATCAAACACGCCATCCTAAAAACAAACATCACTTTGATCCCCAACGGCACAACGCCCATAACATCCGGAATCATCTCCAACCTCACCGAAGAGCCGCACGTCCTACACGCACGCATGTATCTCAACAACGCCATCGTAGCACGCGACACCGACTGGCCCCAACCGCTGAAATACCTGCTCTTTCCCGACAGAAACGTCACTGTGAAAGTTAATGATACTGGTGACGAGATGCGCGTCAGTGCGGAGCGGCCGGTGAAATGTCTTGTTTTCGAGGAACGACAAGGCTGTTGGGTCAGTGATAGTGCGCTTGATGTTGTGCCGGGTGATGAGCAGGTTGTTACTGTCCGGGGTCTAGAGAAAGGTGGTAGTAAGCCACTGGATTGGACTTACCTTGGGGAGGGGGAGCAGTAGTTTGGTCTGACATGTGCCTAGGTAGGTTACCCTTCACGATGTTATTCTGTATAGGTAGGTAGGTACTTCAGTACAGCGCACATAGGAGGAGGTAGGTATTCAGATGTTTACTGCAAGCTTCTGCGAGCAGGGAAAGGTGTTGAAGATCATGGTCATGAGGGTACATAGTAAACGAGAGTATTGGAAAGAGAGAAGTAAACGTCGGCCGTTGCGCGAGCTATGTCAATGATTCACAAACTGTCCAATGGCTTTGCCAAGACCGTTGTTGACCAGCTCAACCACGGCAATCTATGGTCAACGAAGCGGTGTAGCTCGCAAATCAATTGGTCCTTACTTTAGCTACCTGCTGTTCGACATCATACTTAGTCCAGACCGAGCCGTCCAACGCATCTCAGGAGATGGGCTACTCCCTGCATGAAGATTCTGAACTC
>Ga0073774_1000303_pt1 | contig 12658 bp, 14 predicted proteins | sample InSIn5gowninarea_FD_77487 | JGI IMG/M metagenome (GOLD analysis project Ga0073774, IMG submission 77487) | Clean room microbial communities from NASA Spacecraft Assembly Facility at Jet Propulsion Laboratory, Pasadena, California, USA -... ... | reverse complement strand
TGTTTGAGGATGATGATTATTGCGAGCGCGTAAGAAATGCCGGGTACCGCCTGGCGATTGTCGAGGACGCTTTTGTATACCATCACGGCAGCGCTACGATCAAGAAGCTGAAGAATAGCGTGTACAACTCGCTATGGAACAAGAACAAAGCATATTACGAGCAGAAATGGAACAAGTCGTGGAGATTGCCCAAAGGGCCGCATAGCATTTTTCATATGGTGGATCAACCTTCGGAAATAGCGTCCAGGATCCGGCAAACCGGTAAGCACGTTGTGCTGGTGCTCGGACTCACTCTATGGGAGACCAACTCAAGGCGATGGCAGCAGATCGTGAAGGGATTAACCGAAGATGAAGATCTGTTGGTGATTGTGTATACCCACTTATACCATGGCAATCTTATGGTGGGCACTCGGAAGATCGGGCCACAGCTTTATTTTACGAACCGGATTGATCTGTTCTCTGAGGTGTTATTCGATCAGGTCATCTACTGCGGATCCCCAGTTGTTCATGCGCAGATTCACTCCGAACAGTACTGGGCCGATCCCCTAAGCTATCATGAGCAGCAGCTTACATCCTTGCAGACTCGATTACCGAATCTCCGGATACTGGAGCGGATCGCAGTATCTCAAGTCGTAAACCATCTGCGCTGCTCTGTGGATCATGTAACATAATAAAGATATTCTAAAAAAAAGGCGCCTCCGCTCTGACTGAGTTCCGCTCAGCTCAAGGAGGGGCCTTCTTTCTTCTATTCTTCTATTGCTGTATTCTTTTATCCGAAACACGCTGTTCAGATCCTCAAATCCCCTGCCGACTCAAATGGTTGATGATCACTTCCGGATGCTGGCCTTGATAAGGCTTGGTGACGATTTCATATTCCTCGGGTCTGTAATTCCAATCCGGCTGTCCGTCATTCAGCTGCACATTCACGTCGCCTCTCCGATTGTCATTAAATTTGATTTTGTTGCCCAGTGCATAGTGATAGTGATACACGTTCACATCACAGCGCCCGCGGGGAATGCTCCATATACTCCGCCCTTCCGCAGCTTCCAGCGTACAATGATGCTTCTCGTCGCGATAACGTATGCCCTGATGAGCCCGCCACATTCTGGTGATGTCGTTGGACCAGCGTTCATCCCCGGGACTGTTGACCCGAATCGTCCAAGGATCTCCCCAGAAGTTGACGAAGGGAAACTGATAGACGTCCACATCTGTACGATTCATGAGCTCTGGCAAAACCTCGACAAAACGGTCATCCATGAGCTCGTCGATGTCCAGATTCATGATCCAGTCTCCCTGAGCCTGTTCAATCAGAACATTGCGGACCACGGACTCGTTCCAATCCTCGGTATAGGGCAAGCCCTTTTGTTGAACATGCAGCAACCGGATCGGATACCGATTCTGCAGACTGTCTATTTGTTCTAACGTTCCGTCCGTACTGCCACCATCGGCGATGATGATCTCATCGGCGTATCGGCTTACACTTTCTATATATAAGGGGATAAAAGTGATTTCATTTAATACCGGAACAATGACTGACAGTCTCATACGCTAGGGTACCTCCTTATTAACAAGTTTGTTCGTGAATCAAGTTCAGCATGGCGGACATGTGGCCGCGTGCCTTTTGATACCGCTGGTATAACGCGTAATTTGAATCGTAATTGGGATTCCCGGAAGGCCCAACGAATGGGTGCCACAAGTGAACCATTTCTCCGTCCAGTCGAACATGTTGGCCAATCAGCGTATCCAGCGCGTACGCAAATGCTTCATCCTCCCCGCCCCAGCCGATAAACCGTTCATCATAACCTCTTACCGTTTCATATGCCTCGCGGCCAAGCACATTAAACCCTCCTACAAAAGAAGATGCCTGTTCTGCTGGCATGTCAATCTTTATAGACAAGGGCCATTCGCTTGCTTGCTGCAGCACAAGCCCGGTAATATCCTCGGATAAACGCAGAATTCGGCTGAAGGGGATTACCCACTGTCTGCTGTTCACGAGCGCGATGGATTCCTTCAATAAATACGGGTCATAAGCGATATCACTGTCTGCAATGACAATAATTTCTTTGGTAGCCTGAGTGTAGGCTCGATTGATGGCTTTGGATCTGCTGAAGGGCTCCTCGGTCCCGGATATTTCGCCTATGCATAACTCGATTTCCGGCATGGACTTCGCATAGTAGCCTAACACCCATTCCAATGCACAATCTCTGGGTCCGTTACCATCCGATTGATACGGAATCAGTACCGATACGCGGTCAAACACATCCTTCCCTCCTTACTCCTAGGCGCTTCCTATTTCTTTAAATTGAATAATACGGATAACCAGAGCGGGATCACTTGATCCATGGTCCAAAATGATTCAATGTGACGTCTGCACTTCTGCCCCATACCAGCCAGCTCGTGCTTCTGTCCGATCCACTGATGGATCGAAGCAATAAAATCTTCCGGGTTGTCGCTATCCAGTATCAACCCATACGCATCCGGATGAGCCGCGGCCTTTATGTTGCCCACATGAGTGCCTAGAACAGGCACTCCACATGCATAGGCCTCCAGCGCGGGTGCTCCGCTCCCCTCATTGGCTGCTGTGATCAGCAGCAGATCCAGCTGTTGATAGAATCTCGGCATCTCTTCATATGCATACGCTCCGGCTGTTTCCACGAACCTGATCCGTTCATCATTCCGGAAGTGCTCTCGGATGTGTTTATATAATGTATGATAATTTTTGGAACGTTTGGCAGGATCCCCGGCCCAGCCAACCACCAAGTGAGCACGGCCCTCGCGGGGCGTTACTAACGGTTGAAATAATCGGTGATCCACAAAATGCCCGATATACTGCACGTCTGCCTGCGGAGCAGTCACTTGCAAAGCGCGGCTCAGCCGCTTATTCATCGCGCCTATGACTCCAACTCGGGGTATGACTAACCTGAGGAATTCCGGATCGGGGATGAGCTCATTATTCGTCCATTCGCGATATGTCTCGTAATTCTGACTGAAGTAATAATAGGAGACTGCGGCAGAGGCATCAATGCGAATATGCTTGAATATACAATAGGCGGCGATACCCAAACACATCGCACATGTTCGGTCATAAGCCTGATTAAGCTCTTCGCTGCTGTGCTGCTCCAAATACCGATCCAGATCCTGAATGGACATCAGGTATAGATCAGGATGATGACGCTGTATGACCTTTGCATGTTTCCCTAATATCCACCAGTCCACATCATAGATCAGCAGATGCCTTCCCATGAATCGCACACTCCTTTTTGCTTATAATGAATTATATTCGTCTTCGAGCCTCCAAGTTTGCTCCTTGGACATAAATGATGAATTGGTCCATATTTGCATGAAAAAAAGCCGCCCCTTGCAGATGATATTCTGCATGGTAACGGCTCTTTAGATGAAATGATGATCAAGCTGGATCAACTATCGACTAGACACTTTGATCCACGATATGACTGTTCACTTCGTTAACGCTTAGCTGAATAAATCCCTTAAGCAAGCTCTGAAGCACTGCATAGACCAGCTCGGAATCCTGAAGCTCGTTCGCCTGAATCCGCCGCAAGCATTCCTGCACGCTCAGCCGGACCACGTCAATGTTCTCATATCCTTCGAGCTGTTGTTCAGCTTGTCTGATTCCGTCATCCGTATAATAGACATGCGCAATCTCATTGCATCTCCAGGATGCCGGGTACAGCCAGCCCAGATAAACAAGCTTGCCGCAAGTGCAGCCTGTTTCCTCCAGCAGCTCCCGACGGGCTGCAGATTCTAGATCCTCCCCTTCATCAACGCCACCTCCAGGGAGCTGAATAACATCTTCATCCACGGCAGCGCGATATTGGCGGATCAGCAAAAACTCCTCACCTTGCTTAGCCAGAACAACAACGGATTGATGATGTTCCTTGGTATAATAGATTTTACCTGACGCTTCCTCGTAAATCGATATCCCATGATGACGAATCAACAATTCCGTTTTTCCCATGACGGTAGAATCCCCTTTTCAACCCTATGTATTTCGAGCTTCGAATTCTTCTCTCAGGAGGGAGAACAGATAAGAATCGTGGTATCCACCTTTAAACCATAAGTGCTGTCGCAGATGCCCTTCCTGCTTCATTCCAATGCTGCGCATCACACCTGCTGACCCGACATTGCCGGGCCGGCACGTAGCGAATATCCGGTTCACGCCCAGCTCTTTGAAACCGAACTCAGACATGGCTCTTGCAGCTTCCGTAGCATATCCCTGACGCCAGTAATGAGAATTCAAGCAGTATCCAAGCTCCGCATTCGTCTTGGAACGATGAAGACCCACACCGCCGATTAATCGGCCGTTTTCCTTCAGTACGATCGCTAACTCATAGCTGTCCCTGGGGTTCTGCTTCATCATCTGAAAAATCTCTTTCAAATAATTCGATGTATCCTCTTCCGTGTTCGGTCCCCACATCGTGTATTCAGTCACCAACGGATCTGAAGCATATGCGTGGATGCTTGCCCAATCCTCTTCCTGAAAATCCCGGATCATTAGTCTTTTCGACTCCATCTGCATATGGACGCACTCCTTGAAAACGGCTATCATTTCATGCCGCTACAGAAATTTTACTAATTATACCACATGGCTTTGAAGGTTACGTTATAAAAAAAGAAGCCTGGGCATGCTATTCGCCCAAGCTTCTTGCAACACGTAATGTCAGGATATACCATCCAGTTTCTCCTGGCTGCCGTGCGTATTGAATTTATGAAGATAACGGGAAAGCACGCCATGTTTCGGAGAGAACAGGAAGCTGATGAGAAATACGATTCCTGTTGCAAAAGCCATCGATCCTGAGATCGAGGTGTCCAGCCATACCGCGATATAGTAACCCGTGAATGCGGAGATCACGCCGAACGCTCCGCTTAACACCAGCATAATCGAGAGTTTATCCGTCCACAGATAAGCAGCCGCTGCAGGTGTTATCAGCATGGCCACCACCATGATTGCCCCCACGGCATCAAACGCGGCAACGGTTGTGATCGATACCAGCGACATGAATACATAATGCATCAACACCACGGGAATTCCGATGCTGGCAGCCAGAGCCGGGTCAAAGGATGTGATTTTCCATTCCTTGTAGAACGTCAAAATCACAATAACAACGACAAGTAATACGGCACCCAGCATAAAGGTTGCTTTCGGGACCTCACCTAACAACGGAACATGCATCAAATCCCATGGCACAAATGTAATTTCCCCCATGAGGGCATGCTTGGTATCCAGATGGGCATTGCCTACTTGGGTTGCAATCAGGATCACACCAATCGCAAACAGGGTAGTAAATACAACACCGATAGATGCATCCTGCTGGACGCCCCGGGAATTAAACCATTGAACGAGCACTGCGGTAAGCAATCCCGCCACAATTGCACCGATTAACATATGAGGACCACTTAGTTCCCTTGTGATGAGGAAAGCTGTTACGATTCCAAGCAGCACCGTATGGCTGATCGCATCTGCCATCATTGCCATTCTGCGCAGAATGAGGAACACCCCAACGATCCCGCAAGACAAACCGACAAGTGAGGCGGTCAATAATATCCATCCTGTATACGTCATTGATGGCTCCCCCTCTCCGACAGCTGTGGTTTTATAACGGCTTGATTGCTGGATTCGATATGCTCCTTTTTCTGGGAGCGCAGCTGCATCGCCTGGATAAGGAGTCCCTTCTCTGCACCAAATACGAGTGAAATGGTAAATAACACAGAGGAAGCGACTACAATGAATGGCCCCGTTGGCCATCCTTTTCCGAGTGTGCTGATCAACGTGCCGATAAATCCGGAGCCGCCGCCAAATACAGCAGACAGGATGACCATCGTTCTAAACGATTGTGTCCAGTATCTTGCACTGACTGCAGGGATGATCAGCATCGCTGCCATGAGAATGACGCCAACGGCCTGGATGCCGATGACAATCACGAGAACCAGCACCCCCATGTAAAGACTGTTCATCAGTCGGCTGTTCAGCCCCAAACCACGGGCAAAATCGGGATCGAACAGGAACAGTTTCCATTCCTTAAAACCGATCGACACAACCAGGATAACCAATACAGCCAGAATTAGCATCGTAAAGACATCCTTGCGCACCATGGACGCTGCCTGACCAAAAATAAAGTTATCAAGGCCACTTTGATTCCCGCCAGCCGTACGGTTAACAATCGTGAGCAGCATAATGCCTAAACCGAAAAATACGGATAAAATCATGCCCATTGCCGTATCTTCCTTAATTCGGCTGGAGGAACGAATCCACTGGATCATCCATGCCCCGATCAATGCGCTCACGGCTGCTCCGAGAATCATGACCAGCAGGTTCTTGCTCCCCGTCAATGCAAAAGCGATCACGACACCAGGCAGAGCCGCATGCGACAACGCATCACTCATGAGACTTTGACGCTTCCAATAAGCCAGACAGCCGATCATACCTGCTGCCATGCCTAATATCAATGTGCTTAACAGCACCCATTGCGTGTTCGGTGATAGTAGTGAGTTCAGCACAGGTTACGCCTCCTTCATCCAGCGAAGCGTACCGCCATATGCGCGGTATACATGCTCCTTCGTGAATGCTTCTTCCGTCTTGCCGTGCGCGATGACCGTACGGTTCAGGAGCAGAACATGGTCAAAATAATCCTCAACCGTTTGCAGATCGTGATGGACAACCATAACAGTTTTACCTGCCGTTTTGAGATCCTTCAGCGTGGTCATGATGGCTCTCTCGGTTGCTGCATCAACACCTGCAAGCGGCTCATCCATGAAGTATAGATCGGCATCCTGTACAAGCGCCCGGGCGAGAAACACCCGCTGCTGCTGTCCACCGGAGAGCTGGCTGATCTGTCGGCCGGCAAAATCGGCCATGCCCATCTGCTCAAGGGACGCCATTGCTTTCTCTTTATGGCTCTTGTTGGGACGTTTCAGCCATCCCACGCGGCCGTATAAACCCATCATGACAACATCCAGTGCGTCTGTTGGAAAATCCCAATCCACGGACCCGCGCTGCGGCACGTAGCCAACGCGGGTTTTGGTCTTGCTTAAGCTCGAACCGAAGAAGGAAACATCGCCAGATAGCTTCGGGTGAAGCTCCAGCATGACCTTTAACAGTGTCGATTTACCGGCACCATTCGGTCCGACGATACTGGTTAGAGAACCTTGCTCCACTTCAAAGGACACATCGTGAAGCACTTTATTTTTTCTGTAGGATGCATTGAGGCCTTGAACTTGGAGTACAGACATTTTATTCACCACTTCCTGTTAGTGCATGGTAAATCGTTTCGACGTTATGGCGGTACATTCCGATATAAGTTCCTTCCGTTGTTCCTGCTTCACCCATTGCATCGGAGAACAACTCGCCACCAAGCTTTAGATTAAGGCCATTCTTGGCGGCACCTTCGATGACGGCATTGATGGAAGCAGGATTGACACTGCTCTCAACGAATACGGCAGGGACTTTGTGCTGAAGCAAAATATCTATCGTTCCATTGATATCCGAGAGGCCGATTTCATCCTCCGTACTAAGACCCTGCAGGCCCACCACCTCCAGCCCATACATGCGGCCGAAGTATCCAAAGGCATCATGCGCGGTAACCATAATCCGCTGCTCTTCAGGAATCTGACTCAATTTATCCTTAGCTTCTGCTTTCAATTCGTCTAATTGCGCAAAATACTTCTGCTTGTTCTCTTCAAAATACGCTGCATCATCCGGTGACAGAGACTTCAGCTTCTCCACGGCAGAATCCAAGGAGGTTTTCCACAAATCGATGTCAAACCACACATGGGGGTCTGTAGCCTGTGTATCATCCTGCAGCAGCTGATCCTTCGGAATGGCGTCAGCAATGGCCAGTACAGGTTTATTCTTGCCGATCTGCTCGAAAATTTCCGTCATATTTCCTTCCAGATGCAGCCCGCTGTAGAATATGACATCCCCGCTGTCCAGTTTTTTGATATCACCTTGAGTTGCGTTATATAAATGCGGATCAACGCCTGGTCCCATCAAGCTGAGTACCTCCACGCGGTCTCCCCCGATAACGGAGATCGGTTCCGCAATCTGTCCAATGGTTGTGACTACACGAATTTTCTTATCAGGCTGCTCGCCTGCCGAACCCTCCTGATCAACTTCCCCCGTTGCGCATGCAGATAATACCAGCAGCAAACTCAGTATGGCAGCTCCTATCAATATCCTGGTTCTCCTAGTCTTCTTGTTCTTCATCTTCTTCTCCTCCACTCCAATAAATGATGAGTTCGCTCAATTCATTCAGATAAAATGTATAATCCCCTAAAACTCGTCCTGCCATTTGCCAATTATTTTGCTCTTGTGCAACTTTAATTCCCATGTACAAAAAATAATCCATCTATAGGCTTTTGTCAATGCAAATTTTATATTTTTTTGGTTCTCACCCTTCCTCTTCTTTTAGGAAAAGCTTGTTTTCATTAGTTTAATCGATGATTTACAGCTTGTTTTTTCATATGCGCAAAATATTTAGCTCTATATAAATATTTTAATATGATTGAAATGAAATCAGCTCCGCGACCGCAAAAAGACGACTTCTCATGAAGAGAAATCGTCTTATTGATAATCCTGATTCAGATCTAGCTTAGTATTCCACACCGCGCACTTTAGAATAGATCTTCAAGTGAGAAAATCCGCCGGAATCATTAGGTTTCACATTACGAAATACACCCTCCAATGTGAAACCGCAGTTCTCCGCGACTCTGACACTTCATTCATGTCTGGAAAAGACAACAAGATCGGATTTTTCCCCATTGGTGTTTCATTCCCATTCAATCCTTCTCCTTGTTTAGCCACAGACTATCCAAAAAAACGGATATGTGCGAGTTTGGTTCTTATTCGGTCGATTGTTTTCTTAGCAGGGCTTCGATGATCGGGTAAAAGATCCACACACGCCAAAGCGCCAATTGTCTCCACCACTGCATCAATCGTTAAATGGTCGGTATCAATATGATGGCGGAACACTTCACTTGAGAAACCGTCGATGCAGCGATCGATTTGCTGTGCAGCCCATGAGTTTGGACCTTCCCCTCTGCTTCGCAAACGTCGGAGGAGTATTTCCTTGGATGCGCACAGTGTAAAGTGCTGCACTGCAACCCCATCGCGTCTTAAATGACCGACAATTTCATTGAAATAATCAGCATTTGTTATCGTCATCGGTGCAATGATTAATTGATTGGATTCCTGATCCAGATACTTAAACATGGAGTAGTTGAATTCCCTCCACATGGGATAGTGCTGGAAATCACCACGTTTGACATCGGCTGGTAGATTGTCCCGAATGAAATAACCGGCATTCTCAGGATCATACACATACGAATTCGGAATTCTTCGGTGAAGCTCGTACGCTGCCTGGGTCTTACCGGAACCAAATGCTCCGTTAACCCATATAATCATCGGTGAATCCTCCCTTCTAAGCAGGGTTATGCGCAAGGATTCTGACATCCCTTAGTACCGGAATCATACATCTTTAAGGAGGCAATTACTCTTTTTTAAGAAAATCCGGTCTTCGGCTCAACGTCTTCCCGTGGTCACGGACAAAACCATATTGCTCATAGAGACCATGGGCATCTTGTGTTGACAAGATTCCAAATAAATTGCGGTAAGTTTCATGGGTGGTAATCGTTTCGATTAATTTCTTACCCACACCCAGTCCGCGGCAGGCAGTATCCACAAACACATCACATAACCAATATACCGTGGCACCATCGGTAACGACTCGGGCAAAGCCGATCTGATGATCGTTATAATAAGCCCCAAAGCATGTAGAACCTTCAAGCGACTTCTGGATTTTCTCCTCTGACCGTTCCTTAGCCCAGTAGCTCTGGCGCAGAAAGTGCACAATTGCCTCAACATCCAACAGTGCGGGGTCACTGCTAATCAAGACCTGTTTTATGTCGATGTCCTTCATCGATCCGTTAACTCTTTTTCCCCGAGCCAAAAGCGATAACATAGTTGTCCGGATCTTTAATCGCAAAATCCTTCCATACGCCCCAATCCGCCTCCATTAATACCGGCTCCTGTACCACTTCTGCCCCTTTGGAGGTCAACTCTTCATACAATTCATCAAGTTCATGATGTGTATCCACATATGCATAGGTATCCCATGGCGTCTGTTGATCCTTGCCTGCTTGGTTTGGCGTTACGTCTGTAGCAGAATTCGCCTGAAGCAATTTGAAGCCGAGCGCAAAATCATCCCGCACAGCCCAGACGTCGTTCACGTCACATCCAAGCACCTCTTCGTAAAATAACTTGGAACGGGTAAGGTCTGATACTAAACGAACTTGAACCGAGAATTGAATTTTGCTCATTAGATCATCTCCAGCTATATTTTTCTTCCATAATACAACCGTCCAGTTCGCTTAACAAGAACTTTCCGTAAGTGGGAGCGTCCCGCCCTTCAACCTATCCAGACCGGCAGATGAATGGAACTTATGCAATCGGAGTTCCGTTGGGGAGGTCGAAATCCGGCTTCAGGAGCACAACATCACCCTGCTCCGGAACTCCGCCGATGACGAGAACCTCAGAATCATAGCCCGCGATCCGCCTAGGTGGGAAATTCACGACAGCTACCACTTGTTGTCCTACGATCGAATTCTCATCATACCGCTTCGTAATCTGCGCACTGGTTCGTTTAATCCCAAGCGGCCCGAAATCGATCTTCATCTTAATAGCCGGAACACGGGCTTTAGGGAAGGGTTCTGCCTCTATAACCGTCCCAATTCGAATGTCCAGTTGGGTGAAATCCTCAATAGTTGCCATAACGATATCTCCTTAGTGAGTAATGAAGCATGTAATGTACACTCCACAACACGAAATTTTTTATGAAACATCTTATCATTGGGGTACGTGGCACTTCAAGGGAGAGATCCGTTAAATAGGTTTTGTCCCTGATAAATCAAACAAGAGACCACCTCAGGCGCTCATTATGATTTATGACTTCATGCTGGAATTCTTACTAAATTATACCTTAAAACCATCCGCGAAGAGCATAGTCATCGCAATCATATCCGCATAATTTTACCTGTATGTACAAAACCTAGGAACAAATAAACGTGAGTCCCTAACTCACCTCACAGGAGATGGAATTATGCAGGGTTGGCATAAAATTAAAAAATACCTCGTAGCTGACCTGTCTCAGACCCAAAATCCAAATGCTCCATTCGCATTGAGACCTTTAAAAAATGATGAAGATGCCGGATTGTTGAATGGACAAGAACCTGCCAGCATGCCACAAATCAAGCCTTTACTTGGGGATAATGGTCCCCTCGCGATGACGTCGACATTAGAGCAGAATATCAATTGGCTGAAGGGGCATTTCTCATATCCTCAGAACAGCGGATTGGTCTTTCGTCCTTTTGTCATCGAACAAACAGGGGCGGTGGTTCAGGGCATGATTGTCCACTTGGAGAGTCAGGTGGATTCGCAGCATCTCAACCAATTCGTCATTCATCCCTTGATCAATGCCAAGCTGACGGAGGATCAGCCTTTAAGCGTGGATACTTTGAAAACTCATATTGTCACAGACTGTCATTTAACATCAACCTCTTATTTCGGAGAAATCGTCCATGAGATTCTGAACAGTTCCGCCGCTATTATCATCGATGGATTAGATACTGCGATTCTGGCTGATGTCAAAGGCGGTGAGAAAAGAGGTCTTGAAAGTCCAAAAACGGAAAATGTAGTGCGCGGTCCACAGGTAGGCTTCACTGAAGATATGCAAACCAATTTGTCTTTGCTCAGAGGACGTCTTAGCACTTCCGATCTGATCGTTGAATCCGGTGTTGTAGGCACGGTCTCCCAAACAGCCGTTTCTATTGTGTATCTGAAATCTATCACGAATGCCGAACTGGTCAACGAAGTTCGCCGGCGTATAGCCGCAGTTCGGATCGACTACATCGGGGATAGCGGAATGCTAGAACAATTGATTGAGGATAAGCCCTATTCCATATACCCGGGGATGCTTAGTACAGAGCGTCCGGATCATACGGCAGCTCAAATTGCGGATGGCTATGTTGCAATTCTGGTTAACAACTCGCCCTTCGCTCTCATCGTACCGACACAATTCCCGCTGTTCCTGCAAACCGCCGAAGACAGATATCTTCGTTGGCAATACAGTTCCTTCCTGCGAATCATACGGGCGATTGGATTTCTCATGTCCCTTTATTTACCAGCGGTTTACGTGGCGATTGCTAACTTCCATCATGAGATGATACCGACTACTCTCGTTCTTGCCATTGCGGGGACACGCGAATCGATTCCGCTTCCCGTGGCGGCAGAAGCATTTCTTCTGGAATCCATGTTTGAGCTGATCCGGGAAGCAGGCGTCCGCATTCCGAGTGTCATCGGTCCCACAATCGGTATTGTCGGCGCTCTTATCCTGGGACAAGCCGCTGTCCAAGCCAATATTGTAAGTCCGATCATGGTTATCGTGACAGCCGCCACGGCGCTCGCATCCTATACCATTCCTAATTACAATATGCAATTCACAACGCGAATCCTCCGTTTCGTTTATTTGGCATTCGCATCTTTTATGGGATTAATCGGCATCGTCTTGCTCTCCATCATTCTCTGGACAAGCTGGATGTCTGTGAACCGATTCGGCGTACCGAGTCTGGCACCCCTTACTCCTCACCC
>Ga0073774_1000301_pt1 | contig 12681 bp, 14 predicted proteins | sample InSIn5gowninarea_FD_77487 | JGI IMG/M metagenome (GOLD analysis project Ga0073774, IMG submission 77487) | Clean room microbial communities from NASA Spacecraft Assembly Facility at Jet Propulsion Laboratory, Pasadena, California, USA -... ... | reverse complement strand
CGTGCGAACCATGCCTGGGCTTATCTTGCCGATCAGTCGTGCATCAAAAATAGAAAGGACAGTGTACTCACCATACAGCCGTAACAAACACATCCGGCTCCCCCTCTCTCGTCGTGGCAAGCTCAGTCAACGCATCAACCGCATACATCAGCATCAACTTCGACCTGCCATACTGCCTCCCCGCCACAAACCCCTCCGGCCTATTAAACACCTCCAACAAACCAACCTCATCTGACTTCTCCTCCTCGCTCAACTTCGTCACATAATGCAACCCACTGCTCACAACCTCCAGCGTCGACGTCTCCCCTCTCAACTTCCTCGTCTCCCTCAACTTTGGCAGCAGCAACAACGCCAACAACGTAGTCGAAAGCGTGTTAACCTGCAAATCACCCTCCCAGCCATACTTTCCAGCCACAAACGTCGCATTATGCACACCAGCATTAAGCACAACAACATCAATCATCTCAAGCTCACGAGACGCTCGTTCGGCAAACGCTGTAACGCTGGCGTAATCGCCCATATCCAGCTTCCAGACATCCAGTTCACATTCTTTGCCATGTGCTTGAAGCGTTGAGACGATGGATGTGCGTGTTGCTTCGCCCTTGGTTAGATCGCGCACGCCGAGGATGAGGCGGGAGGCGCCTTTTTGGGCGAACTTTAAAGCGGCGGCGTGCCCGAGACCACCGGGGGAACAGCCTGTGATGAGGATTGTTTTGGAGTGGAAGGAGGTGGAGGGGTCGACTGGGGGGACTAGCTTGTTGCGAAAGAGTTTGTAGAGGAAGGCCATTGTGAGAAGGTGTGCTGTATACTGTACGATACTGGTATGAATGAATGAATATGATTTAAACTTGCTGTGATTATGATGTTGGGTGAGAAGGGAGATTACGGGGCGGATGTCTTCGTGCAATAGTTGGGCTGACGCTTGGTGAGCTGCGGGACAATGTCTCGCCACCTCGCTTGCGAGCACGACCTCTGGACGGTCAGGTTGTCTTTTAAGGTTGCGAGATTGTACCTACGGTGCGAGAACAGTGACTAGACGATCAAAATAGCAGATACGCATTCTTTATTTGCAGGACGAAGAAGTGTCTGAAGTGTGTTTCAAGTCCGTCGATAGGTTCAGGTTCCTTCAATCTAATGCGCACACAAGAAGTTACCCTGCTATACTGAGTATATACAGACTAGTCACTACTTTCAACTACCTCTATAGACAGCCGCGGATCCGACCTTGTCTTCCTCGACGTGTCTTAGGATTGCTCCAGCTCTCGGCCTGCAGTAGTTTTGCACCTCAACATGCTCATCTGCTGTACGTGGCCGATGTCACAGCCTAACTTGTGTGAACTTCATCGGTAGTATGCCAAATACCTGCAGTAGAATATACTCGGTGCTTCAGGGCCTCCGAAGCTCGTGGTCTACCACAACAGTCATGATCGATTCGCTTGGAGAACTCCTGGATGTCGCTTTGGAGAGAGGATCTTTGTACGCGCCGCACTAGCTTTGTTTGACAGGGTAGTACTGTTCATCCTCTCCCTTTTCATGCCCAATCTTTCTGCTGTCGATTGACAGAAAGAGCACAAGCTCAACCTCTTACTGCATCTTTCTCCATCCCTTGTCTAGCTCTTCCTAAGCGAGTTATAATGCTCGCCAAGCCCAAAACCATGTCTGTAGTATGCCAGCCACGCCACCTTTTTCTCTCTTTCTTCTCCACCACCCTCAATCTTCTCGACTCTTCCTTCTCCTTGTAAGACATTGATATCAATGCCATACGTCCTTGCAAGGGCCATCAGCTCTAACTGACCACCCCACTCTCCTGTGTCGCGTATTTTGTGCACGTAATCGTCCAGCGGTTCCTCCAGGAATGGTGCGAAATCTTCTTCGTGGGTGGAGATGTATTGTGCTGCTGCCTGCCGCACACTCTTGTAGTCATCTCGCCGTAGCTCGCTTGTTTCTTCGCTATCATCCTTTTGTACGTCTCCATTCACTTTATTTACTGCTGCATCATCAGGTTGTATGCGTGACCCCAATCCAAGCTGCCTCATCTGATCTGCAACTGCACTGTATAGACAATGTCCATTCGCTGCAACTTCTTTCTCCTTCAGCCCTCTTCTCTCAAATTCCTCCAACATCCGTGTTCGTTCCTGTTGTTTCCGATCCGGTAGATTCGCAGCTTCCGAAGCTGCTTGTGCTGCGAGTGTTTCCTGTTCTTGGGCTCGACGAGCCAGTCGCGCCTTCTGTCTGTTGGGTTTGCGTATGGTGTTGGATGAGGACGTTTCTGCTTCTATTGTGTCGTCGTCGTCGTTGACCGTCAATGTTGATGTTTGGCCTGAGAGTGTCGAGGTCGGTGTTGGCATTGTCGATCCTGCTATTGCTGCCAATAGGTCGTCGTCATCCTCTATCACGTTCGCATCTGGCTCAGTGACGTTCGGTGGTCCATCGCCACCCTGATCGAGCCCGTGAATCTCCCGCTGCTGGCGTTCTTTCAGCTCTTCCTCGAGTCGTGCGCATTCGTCGTTAACGCCTTTACGCGTCTTTTTCGAAGCCGATTTCTTCTTCTGAGTTATCTGTGATTGTAGGTCGCGCTGTTGTTTTCGATGAAGCTGTTGTAAGGCTTCCATTGTCATAAGAATTGGATGGGTTGTAGGATTTGCTGAAAGGAGGCCATTTTACGCGATTCAATCTAAAACAATTCTGAAACGTTACGGGACGATGTCCGTAGATGCCGAGGCTATCGTATTCTGAAACGCGAGGTTGTAACAGATCAGTCTCAGCTTTGCTTCAGACTTCAGCACGACAAGCATCTTCGCCAATTCTCAATCATGGATGTTCAGGCCCTCTTCTCCGTCAAAGACAAGGTCGTCCTTGTGACCGGTGGCGCTAAAGGGTAGGCCATTTCATTACCTCTTTCCCCAAATCAATACCCCACATATCGCCAATGCTGATGCCTGCCTCAGTATTGGCCGCATGATATCAGAAGGTTATGTACGAGCTGGAGCCAAAGTCTACATCTCGTCTCGAGATGCCAAGTCCTGTGAAGAGGCATGCAAAGAACTCAATGCCATGGGCCCAGGCTCAGCAGCCGCGATTCCAGCGGACTTTTACAAAGAGGAGGATTGCAAACGATTAGCTGAAGAACTTGGAAGGAGAGAGAAAGGTATGTACATCTCATATCAAAGCCAAGATATAGCACGACGTACAGTCAAGAGTCATACAGTCAGCTCATCAAGACTGACGCATTATTCATCTCGTACCAGGTCTCCATGTTCTAGTGAACAATTCAGGAAGCAATTGGGGCGCACCATACAGCGAATATCCCGATCAAGCCTGGACTCGTGTGTTAACACTCAATCTCCACCGCGTCTTCACCCTTACACAACTCCTCACTCCACTCCTCGAAGCCGCCTCTTCGCCTTCAAACCCTTCCCGTATAATCAACATCGGCTCCGTCGATGGCCTACGAGTTCCTGCTCTTGAGACCTTCGCTTACTCCGCTAGTAAAGCGGGGTTGCACCATCTCAGTCGGGTATTGGGTCTACATTTGGGAAGGAGGAATATCACGAGCAATACGATTGCATGTGGACCGTTTGAGAGTAAGATGATGAAGGCGACACTGGAGAAGTTTAGGGATAGTATTGAGGGAAGTATTCCGTTGGGCAGGATTGGAAAGCCTCAGGATGTGGCGGGAACGTGTTTGTGGTTGAGTGGTGAGGGAGGTAGTTTTGTTAATGGAGCGACTATTGCGTTGGATGGTGGAAGTTTATTGGCTAGTAAGTGGTGAAAGGGTTAATCGACTGTGCTTGAGGAGCCGTCCATGTAGTCATCTAGTCCACTGGTTATACTCAAGGTCATGTACAAGGGAGGTATTGCATCTCAATACATCTACGTTACTCACAACCACAGATGCCACGAACCGTGCTTTCTGCTTGTAACGATTCATTGATTTTGTTCTTTCTGTAGATGAAGAGTGTCCCAAGTCGCAATCTCAAGCATTCCTGGAAGAGACAGTCACAAGCACGATCCACGCTGTAGTGTGTATTACCATTATCCCATATTATCTATCCCATGCTCTGTCTATTCCGTCATCCAACGTATCAACATAAAAACGCCATGAGCCTTTCGTGTTTTCCGGGTACTCCACGCATCATATCATTTTGCAGCACAATCGATTGTGTACCACTCATATAGGTATGGCACTATTCACCACATTGCCTGCATCGACTGGCGCACCTAAGAGCTTCTTGCCGGTGTCGGTGATGCAGCACTAGCAGTTTGTTAGGATCATGGTACTCACCTCACATGAAGTGGTATACTTACTCCACAAAGCAGAGAGGCGGGCCAGCAGACGACCTATGGCTTTATTAGTCATTTCTTCACAAGTAGATTCACCACTCTTCTTCCTGCTCCCAGCCGATAGCTGTCGAACATTAGAGGAGAGAGGAAGCGCCTGGCGTGAACAAGAAAGCATATTGATGACTTACAGCAGCAACAACAGTAGTGACGAAACCCAAAGTAGGTCCGACAATCTTGCAGTGGCAAGGGTTCTGATCACTGTAAAGCACCCACTTGTCAGTGTCTCAACTCACAACATGGTTATACAAGTTCCACTAGCAGCTTTCACAGGCTCTTTGTGTCACAACAGAGGATGACTCAAAATATTGCAAGGCATGACTTACGTTCCGCATTGGATACAGATGGGAAGAAAGCCGCAATCCATGGTAAGGTGCTTTTCTGGAAGTGGTAAAGTCTGGAAAAAGAATTGAAGTTTGACTAGAGAATTTGGGTAGAGGCTGTATGTTTTTGGTGTGTTTTGAGGACTTTCAGGACGGATTTGAGGATTGTAAATTGGATGGCGATTGAAGGATGGGAAAGAAAACAAGAATTCGGATCGTCTTTCCTTTTGCCTTGGCAGAAATTAAAGTTGATGACGTTTTTTTGAGACGCGTGGCATGTGACTGGAGGCTCTGCAAGCACAAATGCGCAAAACAAAAAACAAAGAGAACAACTTCCAGGTTTCAAGCACAAGACATCCGAACAACTTCTGGTCTATATCAAGCACAGTCCTGTCAGACAATCTTATGGATGCAAATTGGCAAGCACAATTTTCGGTTCTCCGAAACACGAATCAACACTCAAGTCTCCACGTACAGTACCTCAAAAGTCAATGTTGACCTGTTCGCCAACCACAAGCGCGCTCGTTCTGCTTGTACGGATGGAGATCTGATATTTCTGATATATCCACTCTTTCGGTCTGACCCATTACCTCGTACTCTATAATTCACAATGACAAGTCAGCATTCGCGACAGTTTTCTACCTCTGGCATGCAACAGCTCATGTCTTGTGCGTGCTCATTATTGAGTGTGTTAGTGGTTGAGGTTTGAGGTTGGTCATGTTCTTGGAGGCCGAAGTAAAGTGTTTATAAACTATATTGAAAATGATGTTTACATCAAATCAGGGAACTTAGCTCACTTGGGAGAGCGCCAGACTGAAGTTCGACTTCTGTCCCCTGCATACTTGTGTGCGCTATCTGGAGGTAGTGTGTAAGTTATGATTCTTCGTTTCATCAAAGCGATCAATTTCTGACTTCTCGAAAAGGTTCGATCCACACAGTTCTCAATTTCTTTTGCCATTTTTGGCATTCTCTTTTTGCATTTGAAGTCTTTCGTTTGTTTTTGGAGGCAGAGACTTTCGGCTTCAGCTCGGCCCGGGATGGATTAACAGCGTTTGACCTGCCACCAATTTTGTTCTCTACAACACTCATCGATGTCGCTAAAGAAATACTTTTAGTTGAAGCAGCACGATTGAAAGACCATGCTCGAACACCTCCAAAGCTCGAAGTCGAAGAGGCACCTCAATGTTGTATGATGTGACAAGTTTTGTCCGAAACATATCACCTCGTCAACTGCTGCCACTTTTCATACCAATGCGGCATGAGAGGAGAGACAATCACTCAGAAGGAAATCATGAGGCTGATTGCCAGTTGATGCAGGCTCGAGAGTATGAAATATAGTCTTCCTATCTATGACCTCTCTTAGCTCCCAGGTCCTGGCACCTCTATAGCTCTACTCACATCTTCAGCTCGTGCCCGCACCCACCGACGATCCTACCCTACACCATCAGCACTACTGATACTTGCTCAAATCCTGCGTATGAACAGCGCCCTCCGGCTTCATAATAATCTCATAATTATAATCCGCACAATCTCGAAACGTCCCAATACTAGGCGTCGTCTTTGACCTGCGCAGAACGCCCTTACTCTGTCCGTCTCCACCTATACCCGCACGATGCACAATCCAGTCGATATCCATCGCCTGCGTAGCGAGATACTCCGCCACCGCTTCGTTGTCCCTATGCTGGCCATCATAGCTCGATCCCACCGTCTTCCTCAGCATCCAAAGCACAAGTGAGAGCTCTGCGCCATAAGGTTTCGTCATGGCGCCGGACTGGTAGAGGAAGCGCTTGCAGCCTGCTTTGCGCATGGAGGGCACCAGCCGCTTGACGAAGGCGGTATTTATCTGTGCGTTCCGCTGGGCTTGCTGGTCGCCAAGCATGGAGACGACGACGTCGCCGCCGGCGACTAGCGCATCGGTATCCAGGGACTCGGTGATGGAGCCTTGAACGATTTCGAGGTTAGTTTCTGGAGAGAGCTTGGAAGGTGTTCGGGCGAGAGCGCGGACTCTGTGCCCTTCGTGGAGGGCACGGGCAACGAAGTGCTTGCCTGTTCCTAGACGGCTGTGAATCAGATACGGACTTAAGCATATTATGAATGAACTGTTTACCTCCTGTAGCGCCGAGGACTAGGAAGGTGAGATGCTGAGGTTGAGCCATGATTGGTTAGGTTATAAAGGTGAATAGTTGAGATGTTCATGATATGAATTACATAGGAGCAGGACCAGGCAGCTTATATACTACGAGCTCTACGTCTTAATCCCGAACAGTCAATAATGGAGCACATTGCTGTGAAGCAGGAGGATCGGACGGTTCAATGCTCCGCAGATTCCGAAAGAAGGCGGAGGCTTGGCTCAGTATCTCTGCGTGCGTAAAAGCAGCCTTTTTAGCAACCCTCGTTGTAATGCTATTTCTCGTCTCAGAGTTCCTGATTCGTGCTGCTCATCGTGTACTCAATTCGAACTTCAGTCTGCTGTAGGTTGCCACAATTCGTTCCGTAGAGCTACGTTTTCGCACTTCTCCGATCAGTCGGCGATGACCACCTCAGTTCTACTCGGCCCGACACGAAAACATAAGACCATTAGATTCTGCCGCTATTTTGTGCACTACCTAAAGCCAGACTACACTTATCTATGTCGCTGAAGAAGTACTTTTTGTTGAACTGTGTTTTCGTATGCATCCGCGTGCATGTATAGATAAAGTCTCAGCCAATGGCGGCGAAAAGAGACGACTATCTATCTGATGTCTTGGCCAATGGAGGCATTACGTTACGATATTGCTGTGGTATAAGAGCATGCATGTCCTGCATCTAAAAGACATACTAGGCACATCCTTGAGACTGCTTGTTCCTTAATTTTCGCCACATCGACGTGAAATGATGCTGGGAAAAGATACCAAACTCAATCAGGGTGTCCAAAATGTCGTCAAAATCTCTGATTACAGTGAGGGAAGCATCCAGGACATGACCATCGACCCTGTTCTGGAAAAGCGCGTTGTGAGAAAGTTCGACACTCGCATCTTACCCATACTGGCTGTGATGTACTTATTCAACTCACTGGATAAATCAAACTTGGGAAACGCTAAAACCAGCACGCTCGTTGCTGATCTGCACCTCAAAGGAAGTGAATACAACACTCTGGTAGCCATCTTCTTCGTGCCCTATGTCCTGACAGCACCATTCTTGGGCATAATGGGCAAGAAGTATGGGCCGAGTAGGGTCCTGCCAGTCATGATGTTCTGCTTTGGTATCTGCACGCTTTCTATCCTGGGTGTTCACAACTTTGGAGGTCTGTTCGCCGCTCGCTGTCTTTTGGGAATGTCGGAGAGTGCTTTCTTTCCATTGGTCATCTATTACCAGACAACGTAAGGATTGTTCATATTCTGCACATAGTTGATCACGACTAACAGACGTAAACAGATTCTACCGTAGAGGTGAACTTGCTCGTCGTCTTGCTCTATGCTATGCCGCCCAGTCGATCGCTGGTGTATTTGGTGGACTGCTAGCATTTGGTGTCTTCCGAATTACAGCTGGTTCACTCCCACCTTGGAAATACCTCTTTGCCATCGAAGGCAGCTTGACAACTGCTTTCTCCTTCTTCGCTTTCTGGTATCTGCCTTACTCTGCAACAAAGTGCAGTTTCCTGACTGATGAGAAGAAGAAAATTGCCTTTCGTCGTATCCAGATTGACTCGTCTTCTGTTGTCGATGAACCATTCAACTTCCGCGAAGCCGTCAAGATTCTGAAACACCCTACTAGCTGGGTCATTCTGCATCGAGATTTGTCTGGGAGTACCACTTCAATCAGTATCGCTATTCTTGCCTGTCATAATCAAGCGACTTGGCTATAGCACGGTAAAGACTAACCTCTATACGGTGGCGCCTAACGTATCAGGCGCTGTCATGCTACTTATCCTAGCCTTCTCGTCTGATCACACACGCCTGCGGTTTCCATTCATTGCTGCCGGATTTCTGTTCACTTTTATCGGGTTCGTTATCTATGCCGCAGTAGATGTCACGACTCAAATCCACGTGGCATATTTTGCTTGTTTCAGTAAGTTGTAACATGATATACATGTTTTCTTCCTGAGATACTGACCTCACAACCAAGTGATGACATGGGGTACATCTGCACCTTCCGTCATCCTCGACGTCTGGTATAACAATAACATCGCCAATGAGAACAGACGTATGCTGCTCACCCCGATTGGTGTTCCTGTCGCCAACATGATGGGTGTACTGAGTTCAGGTATGCCACAATTCTTCATAACCCGGTGTCGACGGAAACTGACTATCTTTCACCAGAGATCTTCTTTGCAAAAGAAGCACCCAAATACATGACTGCTTTGACTACGACAGCTGGTTTCGGTGGTGTGGGTTTCCTGCTAACATTGGCTCTGAGTGCATGGATGATCATGGACAATAAGCGAAGGGATAAAAGACAGGGTGTGGTAATGCTGGCAAAGGACGTGCCGTCTGAGAAGTTCAGAGATGGACCAGCTGCTGCGGACTACAGGTGGTTCCTATGATGGTGCTTGCAAAAAAAAAAGGTGTTGTGGTCACTACTGGCGCCATACTAAAACGGGATATAGTCTCAACATCAATTCTTCTGCCGCACCGCTGCTTCTCTGCAGTATACTACTGCGAAGTCTTCGTGGCTTAGTACTACAATCGCGGCTTGATGCTCGAACAGTTGTTTCATGCATACGTATCCGCAGCTTGAATCTAGTCGGAGATTGGCAGTATGGCACGTTCGGGAGTCTGCAGCGTGACTTACCTGACCTTTCGATGGTACAATGACAAATATTGATTACATCGCGTAGAACCCTGACGACATCACTCGATAACCTTGAGGAGTGTTCTAAAATACAGCCATAGGTGAGTGCCGACAGCCACTAACTAGGAACAGGCAGAGATAGGCGTGGTGCAGATCCATACCATAGGCGGTGAACGCTTGCGAAAGCTTAGTTCTTGATTAATGATTACCATTGCTTTGTATGAGCGGCAAGATTTTGGTGAACTCGATGTAATGATTATCTGTCTCTGCGAAGGTGGACTCAATAGCACGATGGCGGAAGCACAATGCCCGTCCACCAACGCGAGAGTGTGCACAAGTTTGCCGTGGGCTGTGCAGGGGCACTGCAACCGGCAAGATGAGGCTTTGTCGTTGCTGCAGATCGAAAGAAGAGGATGATAAATTCCGTCACCAGTTTCCAGAAGGGGCAAATGGTGGGCCCGAACCCAATTCGGCACCTCTTTCTAACTCTTGTCCTCTTCTGTAAACCAAACTGCCACTACAGCATGCCAATCATGAGCATCAACAACTGTGACGTGATCTACGCTCTTGCCGTGCTAGTGCTTGCTTGCTTCGGCATGATGCGCTCTGCTTTTAGCGTGTCCCTGCTGCGGCCTTCGCCCTTCTATTGCAGTGTTCGATGCTCCGCCTCAATCTGTGAATTGCAAAGCGGTTTCCCTTAGCGGATGAGTAGAACAGGAGGGAACAGCTGTTCCGCGAAACACCGGTCTTGCGTTCCTGAAACACACAACGAAATCATCCACGAGGCTGCTCTAGTCTTCCTTATGTGAAATCTGCCTGCCCTAGCTTGCTATCTGATGATCTGTTTCCAGACAGTTGCTGTTTTAGGCACGCAATTGCCTGATCTGTCTATTGACGTGCAGATCCTGGAATACATTCACCTACATATTACAGCTACCTGCTCACGCAGAAGAGGATATTGAGATCAGTTTCAGCTTTCAGCTGCTCAACGAAAGCAGGGTTTTCTTGCTATACCGAAGTGTGCCTGAAGGATTAGCAGATTCTCCGATGTTCACCCATTACTCCATCTGAAACAATAACCATGTCAGCAACTGAGTCTGAAAATGTCAACGTCTTAGACACCCCAAGAAGGCTCTCTCGGTCTTCCACATTCCACAATCAAGATCACCTCACATCGCCAACAGTACAGCCTACTCGTCGCCAACAACCACGAAGGAAATCAGCCAACAATCAATCGGCAGACCATGACTTAGCCCAAGATGACTTGGTCGGCAAGCCTATTGCGAAGCGCATCACAAAGCGCCGGACAAAGTCAGAGTCGGCGGTCTGGGCTCCCGGTACCGATGTCGCAACGACCAAGACTGGACGAATCAAGAGAGCTCTCAAAGGTCAGAAAGTGCACAAATGTCATTGTGGAAAGGTAAGATTCCGTGCCATGTGGACATGGACTTACCTACTTACATCCGCGTCCAGATCTATACGAGGAATGAACATCTGAGGTAAGCGCTTGTCTTACCAGCCGCATAATCATATTTCGGTGTATCCCGGGCTAAGCTGATCTCATTACAGACGACATCAATTAAGTCATGGTGACCCGCCATTAAAATGCGAACATCCTGGTTGCGCCAAAGGATTCTTCAGAAACGATCTTCACTGCAGACATATGAGAAATCAGTAGGTGACTTTGATCATTGTTCTGCAGAGCGGAGTTTTGCTGACAGACACGAAAAGCGAAAGTCCAGACGATAACGACCATGACACAACTGACCAGCAATCATCATCCATGCCTACCTTCAACTCATCAAGCATGAATCCGGGCTCACAAGCCCACAATCTCGACTTTCTTGCCGATACTGCTGTGGTGCTGGACGCTGTACCAGAGTCGACCCGTGATGAAAGCGCTGACATGCATAGTCTTTACCAGTATGCACCTCTAATGACTACGGAGATACCAGAGCATTCTGTGCTGAATTCGTACAACGATTCAAGCTCTTGGTATATTCCACACAATGGTTTCCTCGATGCCAATCTCGCTGCTGATAGCACAGATGTCTCCTCGGAGTTATCGTATGGTTCAGTCTTACATCAACCAAGTCCAGCTCCAGCTTGGTCAAGATCCTCATTCGAACAAGGTTCTTTGACTTCGACACCTGGTATACCCAATCTCGACGCCACCTGGAGTGGAGAAGATCTGACACAGTTACTGTCCATGGAGTCACTTGAGCTTTCACCAATGGACTTGAGAGCAAGTTCGAGCTGGTATTCCACTCCCACTCCCAGCATGTCTCGTACCGATTCAATGGCTGGTATGCAAGCCGATCCAACTATGACACCGTTCTACACGAATGCTTTCATGCACGACACAACCCCTACGCAAGAGAGACCATTAGGCTTGCCAAGTTCTTTCATTACCGATGATGGACACCCTCAAGCACCGTCAGGCTTACGAAGTCATATCGACAGAATCGGAAACTATTATAATCCCATAAGAAGCTTGATACACAACTCACAGGTCAGTAATGGCTTCGTGCCAGCCAGTTGGGTTGGCTTGATGACTGCGATTGGTCTATCTGGTACTGGTGACCATCACGTATATGAGCAGGCTCAAACGTTGTTCAGCTCTAGCACTGAATTGCTCAATTCTGTACGTATACTCTGATGCTCGGAGAATGTTCCCACTGCTGATACTCTTACAGACTATGGTACCGCAAGACAAGCTCTTTCGTCTAACCCACATGCAGCTTGTATGGCTTGCAGAAACGTTCATACACTACAGATCAAAATCACCACCCATTCGACCCACCCGAAAGTTCCTCCGACTTTGCCAGGCTGTATGTCCAGTCCTTGCTCCAACAAAACAACATACTGATTCTTCCACAGATTCAAGGTGATCCCGAACATCTCCCATCCATCGACATCGCCGCAGCCGCTCTCAACTACGTCAACGCGCATCCATACTCTCTCCGAGATTCCTGGCGTTACTGGATCTATCGCGAAGGCAAGCGCCGCCTCTTCCTAGCCTGCTATGTCTGGGATATACAACAACATCTCCTTCTCGGTCGTCCGCGTGTGATGTCAGACGATGTCGAATACGCCATGCCACACTCCATTGCTCTGTGGAACGCTCCGACAGCCAACGAATGGTACGCTCAGCTTCAGCGTGAATCACACACTTTCTCTAGTCAACCTCGCACGTTCAGTGAGCTCGCCGGACCAAAAGGCATTGGCTATACGACAGAAGATTATG
>Ga0073774_1000300_pt1 | contig 12697 bp, 12 predicted proteins | sample InSIn5gowninarea_FD_77487 | JGI IMG/M metagenome (GOLD analysis project Ga0073774, IMG submission 77487) | Clean room microbial communities from NASA Spacecraft Assembly Facility at Jet Propulsion Laboratory, Pasadena, California, USA -... ... | reverse complement strand
TGGTCGAGAACATCACGTGTTTGTGCAAGCAGGACATCCAATCCGCCTGCACCATAATTCCCGTCGCTCTCCCCGCAGCCTCCGTAATCGAAGCGCAATACGCCAAAACCGTGTGAAGCCAGTTCTCTGGCAGCTTTTACAAACAAGCGATTCACTCCCACTCGACTGCCGATAAAGCCATGGCAAATGACAACCAACGGGTACTTCACTCTGGTCTTGCCTGTTATGCATGTAGGTTCATGCAGCGTAGCCATCAACGAAATCGTGTCGCTAGGTATTTGCAAAATCCGTTCCAAAGAACTCACCTCTTTTAATTTTAGTATTCCGAGTTGTTTACTTAGTTATTGTGATTATTATCTTCATTTTCATGAACGCTGTCAAGATGAACTGGAAAACTCAATGAAAAATCATCCTGCACCGTTTATGATGGAAGAGAACGAGGTGCAACATAGGAATGCCAGTTGTGCTGGAGCTGTTGAACGAAGATAGGATTGTGAGGAGAAAACTATGTCCGACTTGCGGAAAGAAACCTTGGAAAAAATAAAAAACGGTGATTTCACCTGTTCCAAGGAGCTGACCTTGTCTATGTTCAGCGGAAAATGGAAAGTCGTGATTCTGTGGCATTTAGGCGTAGAAGGCCCGCATCGCTTTAGCGAGCTGCAACGGCTGTTTCCAAAAATCACACATAAAATGCTGACAAATCAGTTAAAAGAACTAATCGAAGACGGAATTGTTCACCGGGAAGTATACCCGGAGGTTCCCCCACGCGTGGAGTATTCCATGACGGAGTTGGGGATGACTCTGTTGCCCATTGTGGAAATGATGTATGAGTGGGGCGAAATGCGGATGGGGCAGTTGAAGCTGGAATTGGGGGAGTCGTCCTCTGACTAGCTGCTGTGGTGGGGAGGAAACAGGAGAAAACGCTCAGATTCTTGGAACACCTGCGGGGAAGTTGGGGTGCCCGGCTTCGTGAAAAAAGGGAAACCGCGTCCAAAGTCGATGTTCCAGGGGGCTTCTCAGAGGTGGACGCTAAAGGCAGTTTCTCTTTTTTTCACTGCGCCTCGGTAGGTGTGTCCAAAGATCTTCGCTTATTTCTCCTGTTTCCTCTACGAGCTGTTCGGGATTCCACCTTCTTTTTATAAAAAAGAAATAGACCACATGAATGCTGCTTTCAAGATGAATACAATAGCCGCGTGGGAAGAAGCACATTTCCAGTCCTAGCGCCTCTGGAGCCCGACCTAGCTCCAAAATAAATGGCGGGGGTTTTCAGCTTCAACCTCTGCGATACATCCTCGAAACTCTACTTTTGAAGCGCTCCCGACATTAATTTCAGAGCGGACAGTCCAATCCCGCAGAGGAGCGTAGGCCGAAGCGCAGACTGGAAATGGGCTTCTTCCCCTCCACTACAGCTACTATAAATGAAAAAGGATAGCCTCCCGAGGAAGCTATCCTTTTTGTTATTACGGATTCACAGTATTTTTCGGAGGAGAAGCCAGATCACGCAGGATTGCTACCTCTACCCGTCTGTTTTTCGCTCTGCCTTCTGCCGTCGTATTCGGCGCTACAGGATGGTATTCTCCCAAGCCTGTCGCGCTGAACTTCGTCGGGTCTAGGTTCTTGTTTTCCAGAAGCACCTTCAAGAAGTTAACGGAACGTTTGGCACTGAGATCCCAGTTGGATGGGAACTCTGCTCGGCGAATCGGCACATTGTCCGTATGACCGGTTACGGTCACTTTTTTCGGGTGAGGCACCAGCATCGCTGCCATTTCAGACGCAAGCTTTCTCGCTTCCGGTTTCAGATCAGCTTTACCGGAGTCAAACAGTGCATTGTCCAAAATCGTGATCAGCAGTCCTTCTTCGGTGAGCTTCGTCTGGAGCTTGTCCTGCAGCTTGTTTTGCTGAATGTATCCTTCGAGCTGTGTCTGTAGCTTTTTCAAGTCCTCTGTCTCTTTGCGGACCGCTTCTTCCAGACGCTTTTCTTCTTCTGTCTTCTGTTTTTCTGCTTCCTGTGCGCCTTTGTGCAAGGTTTGCTGCTGAAGTTCCGGGTCTAACGGCACCGGACTGGGGTAGTTCATGACCCCCACACCGCCGTTCATAGCAATGTTGAAGGAGCGAACCATTTGGTCGAACTTCTTCGCATCCATCTCGCTAGAGGCGAACAACACGATAAACAAAGCGAGCAGAAGGGTGAGCAAGTCCGCGTAGGGAATTAGCCAAGACTCGTCCATATGCTCTTCATGATGAGCATGTCTCTTTGGTCGCTTAGCCATTTACCGCAGCTCCTTCCTCCCTCTTCTCTTCCTTCATTTCCTCTTTCATTTCCGCACGCTCTTGGTACGGGATGTAAACCAGCAGCTTTTGTTCAATCGCAGTCGGGGATACACCTGCTTGAATGGAGAGCAGTCCTTCGACCATGATTTTTTTGATTTCGATTTCTGCTTTTGATTTCCGTTTGAGCTTGGTCGCGAACGGATGCCACAATACATAACCCGTGAAAATACCGAGCAAGGTAGCTACGAACGCAGCCGCGATGGATACACCCAGCGCATCGATATCACTCAAGTTACCCAGGGCGGCAATCAGACCGACAACCGCACCCAATACCCCGAGAGTCGGAGCGTAGCTTCCCGCTTGGCTAAAGACGAGGGCCCCTGCCTGATGGCGCTCTTCAATAGCGTGAATTTCTTCATTCAGAACATCGCGAACAAAATCCGGTTCCCCACCGTCAATGATCATCTTCATGCCGTTACGCAGAAATGGATCTTCAATCTCATCAGAAGTGTTTTCCAGTGCAAGCAACCCTTCACGACGAGCAATGGAAGCCCAGTTCATAAACTGACCGATCAATTCTTTTTTTTCAGGGAGCTTTTCTTCTTTAAAAATTATCTTGAAAAGAGCAGGAATACGTTTGATTTCCGACATAGGAAATGCGTTACAGATAGCAGCAATAGTACCTACGATGATGATCATAAATGCTGCTGGATTCAGTAATGCCGCCGGACTCGCATGCTTCAAGATCATCCCGACCACTACCGCAATAATACCTAAAACTATACCTATCAAGGTAGACTTTTCCATCGTGACACTCCCTACTTCCATAATCGAAATCTATCTATATATGGTTTCGGAATTTTTGCTCTCACTTATGAGGCTTTTTGAAAAAAACCGCTCATCCAAACGACTGAACTAGTCCAATCATGACCAAAAGTCCCAGGATGAACGAAAAAGTCGCGGAACGAGCATGACCATCTCCATGGCTTTCGGGGATGAGCTCCTTGTAAACGATAAACAACATCGCGCCTGCGGCAAAGGAAAGCCCGTATGGCACCAGCCCTTGAACTACAGAGGTCAGGTAATAGCCACAGATCCCAGAGATAATTTCGACGGCCCCCGTCATCGTAGCCAAAATAAACGCCTTGAGACGACTGACCCTTTGATTAATCAGAAAGAGAGCGACCAGGAAGCCTTCTGGTGCATTTTGCAGACCAATTGCAAAAGAAATCAGACCACCCAAGCCAGACTGTTCACTTGAATAGCTCACGCCAACGGACAAGCCCTCTGGAATATTGTGCAAGGTAATTGCGGACAAAATCAGCAGCGATTGCGAATCCATCGAAATGTTGATTCTCGTATGCTCCAGATCGATATGCGGGACAATGCTTTCCAACACTGTAAGCATCAATGTTCCGGTAAGCACTCCCAAACAAACGATAATAAATGGCGCGCTCTGAAGTGCCTGTGGGATCAGACTGAATGTCGAGGCAGCCACCATAATTCCAGCCGTAAACGCCAGCAATATATCCCGCCATCGATGGGATACCGACTTGAAAAAAAGGATAGGCAAGGCGCCCACACCAGTAGCCATGGCAGAAAGAAAGCTACCTATCAGTAGTTGTTCCATGTATGTTCCTCCACGTAATAATGCCGCTCTTCAGATGATACCATTCAGGTTCACGTAAAAAGATATCCGGAACAAACGGCCTTCTACTATCATATTTCCCGAATGGATACGGTACGCCTTTTTGTTAGGCCTTTTTTGTTAAACGGATCACATCCAGCAAATCGATTTTTTGTCTTGTTTTTTCATGATACAGCCATTTTTCCTGAACATGATCCACAAATAAAATTCCGTCTAAATGGTCGATTTCATGCTGCATACAAACAGCAAGGAAACCGTCTCCAGTAAGGATCATTTCCTCGCCTTGTCTGTTCAACGTCTTTACCTTTACATGCTCAGCTCTCTTTACATTGCCATAGTAACCCGGAAAAGATAAGCAAGCTTCCATTCCGATTTGTTCGCCACTCTTCTCTATGATTTCCGGATTGATGAGCTCAATTAATCCATCTCCGCAATCCATGACAATCACTCTGCGAAGAATGCCTACTTGTGGTGCGGCAAGGCCAGCACGGCCGTCCGTGGCATATAAGGTTTCAGCCATCTCATCCAGCAGCTTGAACGTTTTTGCATTCAGCTCCTCCACTGGCTTGGCTACTTTGCGCAAGATTGGGTCTCCAAAAGGCAAAATCTGTTTCACTGCCATCTTTTTATGCTCCCTTCACTCTATTAGGCGGTGTATATGCCCACAAGTCATTTGGTGTACACTCCAGCGCTGTACAGAGTGCATCAAGTGTCTCGGCTTTCATTTGTTTGGGTTGACCGGTTAGTAAAGCACTGATGGAGGCTGGAGATAGATTGTAATTTGCTTTCTCTTTCAACAGCCTTGCTAAAGCGGCTCCCGTCCAAACTTCTCTTTCTGCCATTACTTTTCGCAACATCCAGACAAGCATCTTTTCACCCCTCAAAAATTTTGGCATTAACTAATTTTATTAGGCAACACCTAATATACCATATTTTTGCATACAGAAATAAAAAAACGCCAAATCCCTGGCGTTTTTGACGGTTCTACGTTTCTGATCGATATGTTTTTCCCAACTGATCACTCAGGCCAAAATAATGGCGGAAGTTGTAAATCAGCGGATTCCATGCTTGAGGGTTCACGTGATGAGCACTTTGGACAATCTGTTTGTCTGCATGGACGTGACGCACTTCTGTCTCCACAATCGCAAACATGTCAGCATATTCCGGAAAACGGATGGTGCGGACGATTGCTTCGAGTTGAAGCGGGCATTCTCCCACTCGCTTTGGACGAACGATAGCAGAATCAACAGGAGTCAGCTTGGCTGCCTGAAACTTATCCGCTTCATAACGGAAGCCCAGCTCCTTTTTATAGTCCGGTACGGGATTGCGGCCTGTTAGCGGAGCCAATGCTTCCACTTGCTGCCACATCGAGGCATCTGGCAAATTGATGACACACTCCGGCCGCTGACGCAAATTTTCCAATCCATGCGAGCCAAACCCGAGTCCCAGAATGACATAATTCCCCAAAGCCCATGACGATGAAATGGGGCTAATATTCGTTGTTCCATCTTCATTTTCAGTCGTCAACAGGACGACGGGAGTTCCGTAATACAAAATCTTCGGCTGAATGGTCGTATGGCTAGTCATGAACATAGCCTCCTTTGACTAGAATCAATCTTGCTATGACTCATTTTAGTCGAGGATTATTTCCATCGCGCTCGAAGTATGAATGTATGCTTACCTTCACAAATTAGCGTGCTCCTGCTTTTTGCAGGATTTGTACAATCTCGTGATAACCTCGTTCTTTTGCACGATACAGAGGTGTTTTTCCTTCGCTATCCGGGATGTTCACATCAGCGCCGTGGTCGATTAACAGTTGGATCATCTCTTGTTGTTTTTTTCCGCCATCATTCAATACGATTGCTTCCATCAATGCTGTCCATCCCGGATTGTTCACATGGTTGACGTCTACATCCGTCCGGGTAAGAAGCTCCTTTGCTACTTCCACATACCCATGTTCTGCCGCTGGAATCAAAGGTGTTCCTCCGAAGCGGTTATAAATCTTCGTATCTGGACCTGCATCGATAACCAGCTTCAAGATCTCCATGTACCCTTCTGCTCCCGCATACAAGAACGGATTATCTTGCCGGTCGTCCTGAATATTGATGTCCGCTCCTGCTTCGATGAGGACCTTGACTGTTTCCACATGGTTGCCGTGTGTAGCCGCCATCGCCGCTGTTCTTCCACGATCATCCTGTGCGTTTATCTCAGCCCCTGCTGCCAAGCTAGCCTTGACTTCATCGGTTTTGCCCTCTGCTGCGGCAGAGAGCAGTTTTTTATTCAGTTCCTTCACTTCTTCTTGAGAGAGCGTTGGTTTTTTTCCTGGTTGAGACTGTTGCTGCGGTGGCTGTGGTGTTGCTGGTTGTTGTTGTTGCTGCTGCTGTGCGGTCGTTACAGCCGGAGCTGTTGTGGACGGTTCATCCATGCAGCCAGTCAACAGCATTCCGAATGGGATTGCAGTGAGAATGAGTTTGTACATTTCGGCACCTTCCTTCTTGGTATGTCATTGAGATATAGGCCTAAGCCCGGTTGCGTACCGAGCTTAGATTGCCTGTTAAGAGGTTTCGTTCGTGATTATTTTGTCGTGAAGGTCAGTCCTGCCCATTGCCCTACTGGAGTAACAGAATACATGGTGTTTGGCTCTAATTTGCCGCCGTTCATGATCTCAAAGATTCCCGTAGCGCCTTTGCGCGTTGTGACCTTGTATTGGGCAACAAGCTCTGTCCCATCGGGTGCTGTAAGCATGATTTGACGGAAAGCAAACAGTTCATCACGCGGGTCCGTGCTGAGTCTAACCTCCAGCGTAGTTTCGTTTACTTCTTTTACAGAGCGAATCGTAAGCGGGTTGATCGCTTTTGCAGTGAACTTGGCATCCTTAATATCCGCCCACTCAGATGTAACGGTGTATTCTACGCCTGGAATCAGTGTCTCCCCTGCCGGCAAACGGAATTTTGGCTCCTGACGGCCATCTGTTGCTTGTGTAAATGGAACGTACGTCGCTACGATTGGCTCGCCACCCTCTGGCGTGATGTACACTTGTGCCGTTCTCAGAGATGAAATGATCTCATAGCTCTTTCCACGGTAGCGATTGTTTTCATCCAAGACAAAATCCAGACCATTTCGTTTCCCGACATTAGCCGCAATCACATTTTCATAGTCCGTTACGCCAGCGCGCAGGCTTGATTCGATCTCAATCGTATCGTACGCTACCTGACGGGCTTCGACCATGTCCAGTCTTTCGCTGTTTGTTTCAAAAGTGCCTGCCTCATCGTCTTTGTATGTCAACGTGTAAGTCATGCCGGAAGCCTGAGGCGTCGTTGGAACAAAGTAAGTAGCGGTTGTCCCTGTTTTTAACTGCGGGATATTGCGAATCGTCAAACCATTATCAAATTGGAAATTTTCCTGTGCTTGCGCAAGTGCCAGATCTTCTGTTACGAGTGGGGCAGAGAAAGTAACTTCCAATGTAATCGGATTGAGCGACTTGATGCTACGTACTTCTGCATTTTCATCTGGTTGGGCATCCGTTGTAACAGACACGTTTCGCGCTGTAGCCCATTCGCCTACTGGTTCCACCTGATAGGTGACATTTGAAGCCAGCTCTTCGCCGTTCATGATTTCAAACGTTCCCGTTGCTCCTTTGCGCGTCGTAAATTTGTATTGGGCAACCAGCTCTGTTCCATCTGGAGCTGTCAACGTGATGCGGCGGAGCGGAAAAATCTCTTCGCGCGGATCGCGTCGCAGTGTGACATCGAGTGTTGTTTCACTTGTTGCTTCTACAGACTGGATGGTAAGTGGATCGATATCTTTCGCCGTAAAGCTAGCGTCACGGAAATCAGCCCAGTCAGCGGAAACCGTGTAAGTGACACCCGGCTCAAGCTGCTCGCCCTCTGGCAGACGGAATTTCGGTTCTTGACGACCATCTGTATTCTGGGTGAATGGAACATAAGTAGCAATGATCGGCTCACCGTTTCTTGGTGTCAGAGTTACTTGTGTACCGCGCAAGGAAGAGATGATTTGGTATTCCTTGCCTTTGTAACGGTTGTCCTCATCCAGTTCAAAGTCTAGACCGCCTCGTTTGCCTGCGTACGCTTCGATTACATTCCCGTAATCCGTTACGCGGTCACTCAGGCGCGACTCTAGCTCAATGGTATCATTGTCTACTTGACGCGCCTCTCTCATATTGATTTGTTCTGTGTTCGCTGTGAAAGTGCCTGCTTCCTCGCCTTTGTAGCTGAAGGTATACGTCGTTCCTTCCTCTTGCGGGGTAGTAGGTACGATGTAGGTCGATTTGAATCCAGTTTTTAGCTGTGGAACATTTCGAATGGATAGGTCGTGATCAAATTCGAAGTTTTTCTGTGCGTTGTTGAGTGCCACTTCTTCAGAGCTGAGCGGCTCTGCAAAGGTGATCTCTAGTGTAATGGCATTCAGAGACTTAATGCTCGTTACCTCAACAGCGTCGCTTTCCTCCTGCTTATCATGAGAGGCTGCTCTCGCTACTGTATCCATGTTCAGAACGTTGAAAGGAACTGCTACCCCTGTTCCAAGCATCGACGCGAGTAAAAGTAGTGAGAGGTGCTTTTTCGTTTTCTTCATACGATCATCTCCTTGTCTACGATGGGGGATCAACCCTCTGAATCTATCGTAGTCGGTAGAGATAAACTCCTACTAAACCTGTTCTTAATGAACTATTTCGGAAAGATTAACTTTTTCTAAAAAAAACAAAAACGCCAATCATTCTGGCGTTTTTGTTTTCGTTTGTACGGTATATGCCTACACCTTAAATCGGCGAATCATGTGCTGTAGCTCTTCTGCCATATTGGAAAGAGCTGTCGCTGACGAAGCGATTTCCTCCATGGATGCGAGCTGCTGCTGTGTAGCAGCGGAAACGTTTTGCGTGCCATCAGCAGTCAAGTCGGAAACCTCGCTGACCAGCTCCATCGCTTGTACAACCTGTTCGGAATGGGCAGACACTTCCTGAGCAGATGCAGAAACGTTGTGTATCTGGTCGGCTACTGTGCCAATCGAGTTCTGAATTTGACCGAAAGTTTCGCCCGCACGATGAACGACACGAATCCCTTCTTGTACTTCCCGGGTGCCTGTTTCCATCGATTCGACTGCGACTTTTGTATCTGTCTGAATCGTACTGATCAACTGCGCAATTTTTTGGGCGGACTGAGCTGATTGCTCTGCCAGCTTCCGCACTTCATCTGCTACAACCGCGAACCCACGGCCATGTTCTCCTGCGCGTGCTGCTTCGATCGCTGCATTGAGGGCAAGCAGATTCGTCTGATCCGCAATACCTGTGATGACCTCGATGATCTCTCCGATTGCTTGAGAATGATTACCCAGACCGTCTACCACGGATGAGAGCTCACGCATGGATGCGTGGATCGCATTCATTTGTTGAACCGCTTCCTGAATCGACTGGTTCCCTTCTCCTGCCATGTTGGCTACTTCGCTCACCATATTGGATGTTTGCTGTGCATTATTGGCGATTTGACGAATTCCTCGTGACATGTCATCAATGGATTTCGCCCCATTCTCTACACTCACTACCTGGCGATCAACGCCTGCTGCCACTTCCTGAACAGTAACAGCAATTTGTTCGGTGGCCCTGCTCGTCTGATCGGCACTTGCCGTCAATTGCTCAGCCGATGCGGCTACCTGCTCAGAAGTTCCGCCCACCTGACGAATGACCGTGGTTAAACTGCTTGTCATCTCATTGAACGAATTCGTCAGATCCAAAATCTCGTCACGAGTTTTGACAACCAATGGCTCTGCTCGCAAATCTCCATCGGCGACTTTCTTCATCTCTTCCATCAAACGCAAAATCGGTTGACGAATGCTAGTAGTCAGTACGACAGCCAGCGCTACACTTGCAATGACAGAGATAACCATGATAATAATCATGTCCCGCTTGACTGACTCATACATTTCCGCACTTTCCGTACCGGCGCGTTGTGCTCCCTCACTGTTATACGTCATCATGGCATCCAAATATTTCTTGCGTTCTAAAAACAATTCACTGCCTTTTTTCTTGATACGATCCAGCTCGGCCATATCTGCATCGGTAGCTGGCCTTCTGATGTCGACCTTTTTGGCGATTGCTACATATTCCGGACTGAATTCCTCATATTTTTTCAGTGCCTGCTTCAATCCTTCAAAATTATTACGATCTTCTTCACCGAAAATCGTTTTTTCATAACTGGTCAATAAGCCGTCCATATAGGCAAATTGGTCATCGACTTGCTTCGCATACTTGTTCTTGTCATCCATGCTCTCTGACGTAAGCATGGTTTGCGTAACTCCGTAAATGGTTTCCAGTGTCATGTTGATCTTCAAAATATCTTCCAGACCTGGGCGCCAATTCGTATTCATTTCCACCATCTTCTGATTCATCTGTTGCATCTTGGTAATGGTCGTGATCCCCATAAACAGCATAATAACCAGGATCAGCGCGTACGCACTACCTAATTTTTTTCCGATCGTCCATTTCATTTTGTAAACACCACTTTTCTTGACTTATGATGATAGCGTAATCTCCTTTTCCCGCCCAACTGATGGAATAAACCTTATTGCGCACAAAAAAAAATGGATCTTTACACAAAAATGATAATCCATAATTCAGAAAACTCTTGTAAGATAGATGAAAATAAAGCGGAGTGGAGGACGGTTGATGCAAAACTACGACGTCATTATTGTTGGAGCAGGATCGATGGGAATGGCAGCAGGCTACTATCTGGCGAAGCAGGGCGTGCGTACACTCATGATCGATGCCTTTGATCCCCCACACACGATGGGCAGCCATCATGGGGATACCCGTATCATTCGCCATGCGTATGGAGAAGGAAAACAGTACGTCCCGCTTGCGTTGCGTGCACAACAGTTGTGGTCAGAATTGGAACAAGCATCCGGCATGCCGATTTTCGCCAAAACAGGTGTTTTGAACGCTGGACCCTTGCATTGTCCTTTCCTGAATGAAATTCGGGAGAGCGCCGAGCAGTACTCCCTACCGTTGGAAGTACTCCGTGCCGATGAGGTCATGCAACGCTGGCCTGGAATCAACCTGCCTGCTGATTACTACGGTTGCCTGGAGCCTGCCTCAGGTGTACTTTATTCCGAAAACGGCATTCGCGCCTATCGGGAGCTCGCCCTTGCCCGAGGAGCTACGCTGTTGACGAACACGCCAGTCACGCAGTTGGAACCGGCAGGAAACGGGTTCATCGTGCATACAGAATCTGCCAGCTACCACGGCGATAAAGTCCTTCTATCCGCCGGTGCTTGGAATGGTTCTCTCCTTGACTCATTGGGCTTGTCCATCCCGCTCACGCCTACACGCAAAACGGTCGCCTGGTTTGGTGCAGATGAGAGCCAGTACAGTGCGGATGGCTTTCCCGCTTTCATCTTTCGCCTTCATGACTCCATGTTCTACGGATTTCCCAGCTTGGATGGCAGTGGTGTAAAAATCGGACGCCACGACGGAGGGCAAGTCATCGATCCCGACAAACTGGAACGTACCTTTGGCACCTATTTGTCAGACGAAGGCGATGTTCGCTCTTTTTTGGAAGCGTATATGCCTGGAGCAGCCGGACCATTGCGGCAAGGCAAGGTATGTATCTACACCATGACACCGGATGAGCATTTTGTCATTGACCGTCATCCTGAACATCCACAGCTTGTATTTGCAGCAGGCTTTTCCGGGCACGGTTTTAAATTCGCCAGTGCGATCGGGGAAGCAACCAGCCAACTGCTGGTAGAGGGAGCATCCTCCCTTGACCTGTCTATGTTTTCTTGGAAGCGATTTTCTTGTCCAGCATAAGTAAAAAAGCCTCTCGCCGTATTTATGGCAGGAGGCTTTTGTTCGTTTTACCACTCCCAAGTCAAAGAACCGATCTGGGCTGTAATTCGACTGCTCGCTTGTATCGGATGGCCGGAAACTTGCATGAAAGAACGACCGTTGTCGTAGGGAAACAGGTAGGCGAAACCAGGCCGAGTCGCCTGATTGACCAGATAGGCAGACCTCATGGCTCCCGCTCTTCGTTGTTCATTCAAAAATGCTACCATCTCACTCGCTCGTTTGATCCCCGCACCATGCCCGTAATACAAGCCATTGCCGAGAACTACTGCATTTTCCCCTTGCCACTGCGGTGTCGCGCGATCGTAATCAGGATTGGCAAAATAAATCACATCACCAGGCCAGAAGGTATTTGTCCGTAATGTTTGCAAGTCCAGATCCTGATCATACCGCCAGTCATATAGCAAGATATCCGAAAACATTCGCTCAAAATCGGGTAAACGAATGGACTGTAGAACTGCATGATAAATAATAATGACCATCGCCGTAGCGCACTCCGTAGCATATTTTTGGCCCTCACGAAAAATATTGATAATCCCGCTGGATGGCAGTACTCCCGGTCGCAAGCGGAATCCGCCCTGGTCTGTTCGAATCCAGTATGCTGGATTGGCACGAGATTCTTCAAAAGTAGAAAAGGCCAGGCCGCTTTCGTTCAGTGCCAAGGCAGACCTCACCAGATGATCGCGCATTTTCAGTTCAAATTGCAGGAGCTCAGGAGTCGGATATTCAAATGTTTCATCACTACGTGCCATAATCGCTACCGTTTCACGCTGTACCGGATTTAATCCCCATTCTGCTGCCAACGAGGCGGGATTAGCTGGTCTTCCCGCTATGACGATCATATACAACCTCCCCTTCACACACTGTCCTTCTTATTTGTATGCGGAAGCCCATGTCCACGTGATCGACTAAAAACCATCAGA
>Ga0073774_1000299_pt1 | contig 12698 bp, 12 predicted proteins | sample InSIn5gowninarea_FD_77487 | JGI IMG/M metagenome (GOLD analysis project Ga0073774, IMG submission 77487) | Clean room microbial communities from NASA Spacecraft Assembly Facility at Jet Propulsion Laboratory, Pasadena, California, USA -... ... | reverse complement strand
GGGGATGCCGCTCCCCGTACTGACTATCATACTGACAGTGGTCTTCGGGAAAAAATGTAGCAGTTCCTTTGCGAGATATTGGATCGCCATGATGTCGTTGGGCCAAAAATGGATCGAAGTGACAAGAATATTGCGTCCAGTCATCTCGCCTAGACAGTATCTGGAATTCTTATGAAGTATGCTAGTCTCGGAGTGGTAGAGGGCGGAGATTTCGCCGTGAACTTTGTCGAGCACGCTTACTGCGACATTGTACTCAAACTCCGTGCAAGATATCCATGCAACATTATACTTGGAGAGATCCATAACAGAAGTGGAAAATAAAAGTATGGGGAAAAACTGGTATATGATTGCGAAAATGACTGTAGAAGACTGCGATGCTTTGAGAAGAGTGACAGAAGCTGGGAGTCACGGCTCTTCAATACCCGGAGTTGCCCTTTTCTCTTTTTGGCGGTAAGGAAACATTGGCAACACATGGATAGTTCTAAAAAGTGCTTGCCTGGCCGCTAATTCTTCAATCCATTGTACTCTACCGCTCTACTCACCTCACGCGACTTAACACGATCGATCATTTTGTTCCCGATAGTCCCTTTGTCGGTCATCCTACATAAACCTATTTGGCAAGGCCCAATGGGGACGAAGAGCATAATACAGTACTCGTCCTGCGCAAGTGGACGTTCTTTTTCATGAGATCTTTATCCTTGTGCTAAGCTCTTGCTACAGTGATCCAAAGGTTGGTATTGATGGTTTTCAATCCGTTATGATTCGCGCCCCAGGTTTGTTCCATTTGAAGGTCCTGGTGAAACAAATCAACTGTGTCTTCTCCGCAGCAAATACATGCAGACCACCGGGACTTGTCCGTTATGTCCCGAGAGTTGGATATCCTGCCTAAACTTGCCTTTTGTCGTCGCCAGGGCTAGTTACGGAGATACAGTTATCTCTCAAAATGAAACAATGAATTGTTCGCCTGAAAGTCGAATCATTCAGCGTATATAAATTACTAAGTTAAAGCTATGGCTAGGACCCCTCCACATCTCCGTGTAGGTTCCTCGGTTTCCTGAACCATACCACCCTCCATTATCGAATCTTTCACATTGCCAAGTAATGGTATTGGTTTTTGAGCAAACGTCATAATGACTTAAAAAGTCATACGCAAGATCTGCCCTCCGATTGAGAAGGTTCCTCACCCGAAGCTTGCTGGATTGAGCCTGCAAACTGCGCTGCACGGCGGAATATAGTACCTGTTCCATGTTCTTAAGAACCGCGCAGAACCCTCAGCGTAGTTGGCGGCGGACGGAAGATCAACTGACCATCAACCAAAGCTGGACGAGCACACTGCATAATGCACGCTTCGAAAGTATGTTGTGGCGCCTTTTTTTTATTGCCGTTTAGGGTTCGGCCGTCGGAGGCAGGATAGAAGATCTGACCTGGGGATCAGCAGTGCGTTAATAAGCTCTATCGGCTGCGTAGTTGAACCAGGTTCTCGGCGGCGAGATTGAGGTCGACGAGTCAGGTGATTGTGGCTTTCTCAAGTTGCCAAATGCTGGTCTCACCATGTCAAAGACATCGAAATCTGGACAGGGTTGAACTCGAATATATTTTAGTAGTGAATAGAGCGCCCGTAGGTGATTATTCAGGGGAGTCCCAGTCAGGCACCAGCGATATGTGGCGTCTATGTCGCAGCAGGCTATCGCTGCATTGGACCGATCACTTCGGATACTTTCTGCTTCATCAAAAATAACCCGATGCCAGTGACTGGTTGGTCCCAAGATTGACAGGCTCTGGGCCGCTGAAGGGTCCAATGAGGCGACAACACACTGGCGTCCGCGTCGCTTTCGCCCTAGCTCTGTCGCCAAGACTCCATAGGACGTTAAAACAATATCATACTGGTTGAGCTCCCTAAAGTCCATCCGTCTCTTGTTGCCGTAAAGAGTGTATACGCGGTCTCGCCCACGACGATCACGCAGTAATCGCTCGATTTCGTACTCCCATTGCCGGAGCAAGGTCGCAGGTACAACCAGAAGCGTTGCACGGCGCGCGGCGGACAGGGATGGACGAGATTTGATGAGTTCCAGGGCCTGGACTGTCTTGCTTCGCTCCATATCATCCATGAGGATTCCGCCCTTATGATCGCTCTTCTCCATTTCCGTCATCCAGGTGATTCCTTCTTTCAGTAGTGCAACGTGTAACTTCCCGCCCACTGAACCACTAGCATTGGTCGTTTGCTGCAATAAGGTCCGATGGAGTTCATCCGCGTACGCAAGACATTCAGAAGCGGAGGCGATCTGGTCCATGCTAGGAAAGCTTTCAAGTCAGAATCGGCCCGGTCGGGCAAGCGATGGCAAAGGGGGGAGGAGTGGGAGGTACTTGCCGTGGAGCGAGGTCAACACCGTTAGTTTCAAGCAAAGGATCGACAACAGTATCATGTATCATGGTCTCGGGAGATGCCATTAAAGTCTTGGGATTTTCCCCGGTCATATGACCTACGATTGTGTCGCAAATATTCGCAGCATAAGGAGATATGTATGTATCCATCTCGCCGACTATGGCCGGGGATTTCATGTTTCCGAAGAAGGCTCCGTCATTATACGGTTCAGCTGCGTAACCTGGAACGCCATCCGCCTGCAGTGGAACGAATTGGGTCTCGCCATGTTGGATCAATGGTAGCCTCAGCGGGCAATGAAGGGTATAATCGTCTTCAATCGCAGCCTGATGCTCCATTACAGGCGGGAACGCGATACTAAACCCTTGCATGTTCTCAAACGGAACTATAGATTCTGCCATCTTGTGGTCGACATGAACGGGTGTTTCAGGTCGAGATGACAAGCATAGACCCTCTGGATACGACTCGTGAGGGTAGCTGTGAGTAGAAGAAAGGCTCCATAGTTCCTGGCGTCTCGGCAAGGCTTCGAGTATATCAGATGCTAGAGAGGAACCAGATCCACTCAAACCCGTGACTAAGGCCTCTGAGTTAGTGTTAACCCTCTGGCGCTCCCCTGGTTGCTCCATTGACGAGATGATATTGGCGCTCTCCATTTCAGGTTCTGGAGACATGGAATAGGGCTCGGCTAGTGGATGAAAGGCAGTATCCTGGTACGAGCCTTGGGCGTCCATATTGCTGTCTAGATGGCCAGCTGGCTTGGTGATGGCATTTCTTTATAGTCAGGTTTCACAACGGTGGGAATACCGGGTTCATGGTGATCCCTTGGATGGCTGTTGGCGTCCAGACCATATGCAGGGTGTGCGCAATGACAGTTCACACGTTTCGGTGAACATTGCGGAAGAGCCGGCCAGTGGTAGATGGCGGAACTACAGGCACTAACAGTAAAGAGATCAATTGTGGTCAACCAGACAAACAATGTCTGGGCTTTGTCAACTCACCATGAATGTTTAGAAAACCCTTAGCCGACCAGTCACAAATGGACACAGCAACCTTGTTGTCAAACTTCGCCTCGATTGCCAGGCGGCTAGACTACGTTTTCATCGTGGATATATATCAACGGCCTTTGCTAGAGATATTGGATGACAGAGACTGATTGTTACTGGAACTCTTGGTCTTTTGATTGCTTTAATGTCGCATGCGACACTGGAGGACCATCATCACAGCCATGGATCTCCTGTCACTTCCAATCGAAGTCCTCTTTCTGATTATTGAAAATGTGAGTGTTGATATCCTGACTGGATGAGCCGATATGTGTTGACCAGCGAACAGCTGTCAACAACAGACCTTTGGAGTCTCTACAACGTGTGCCACACAACGCGAGCCTACTCTGCCCCTCGCCTTTTTCGCAGCGTGAAAATCCGATTTAGTGGCGCCATTGCGGTACTGCTGAACTCTCGTCGTTTTCCATACCCTCGGAATCACCTGTTCCCGATTCTTGCCAAATGGGCTCTCCATGTTCGGGAGATGGATTTGTGGGGCGATGAAGAGTCAATCCAACCGGAGTTCCTTACGCTCCTACCGTGTTTCGGGAAGCTTACCACGTTCAGGTCCGTTCTTCCTTCTCATCCGGCCTGTGTAACTCTCTGCACCTGAAAGCTAACAAGAAATGGTTGCGGACGCCTGAAGTGTGAGCTACCCCCCTGAAGCCACAGCTTTCCAGTCGCTCCTTGCGCAGCTTGCGACGATGCCATCCTTGCAGACGATGAGCGTGGACTTCATGTCTGCACGAACTTGGATGGCCCCGATGTCGTTCTGGTCCCTGCGGAGCCTGTATCTCTGCTGCGTAGACCATGAACCCGGCATCTCGGTGCTTCCAGCATTGCCAGCGCTAGAGGTTCTGTCCTTGAACTTCTGCTGTTACTTTGTATACTGTCCCAGGGATATGGAGCAGCCCTGTATTACGTTAAACCTGGACGATCTCCCACGGCTGCGCGCATTGTCCATTTCGGGGGCGCAGGAGGGGAACATTATCTGTGGAGGGATGAACCCTCATTTGTGCGAGTTAGACATCTCCTTCTCCAGTGGAATGAGTTTGGCCAGGATCCTGGCGAGCCTTGGCCCAAATCTGGAAGAAGTCCACATATGCGACTGTGAGTTTCCGCCCGACAAACTCTTGTCTGGCCGATCATACCCATCCATAAGGCGCCTTAGCATTCTCGACTCCGTTAGTGCCTTGACTGTCTTCGCTTTCCATGAGCTGCCTTCCGCGCTGCGGCTACTTGTGCGGCTTAATGCTGCTGACCTTGAAAATCTTTGTGCCTGGCCGGAAGTAATCAAATTCTTTCAAAATCATGCCGTGGACCTTAGCTTGAGTGGGCCGGTGGACGCTCAATGCTTGTTGAACCAGACATGCCGTTTATCGGAGGTAGTATCGCTCCCGGGCGTTCAACGAAACGGGCCCCACTGGCCGCGCGCATCAATCTTGGAGGCGGAACACTAACCTCAGCTTGGTTCAACAAACTCCAAGGGATAGTTGGCAGACGCGTTGAAGTGAAATATGAACTCGCAATGTGGTAAACAAACTAAAGCGGACTCTCTTGGCAACAAAGCAAGTCTGGTCGTTCCTCCTTTCTCGTAAGGGCATTTCCTAGGTCCTTCCAGATGCCATCGCATTGAGAAAATCCGACGGCCTCCCCTTGAAAATGCTCCTTTGTTGGCTTCTCAACAATCAAAGTCCAACCGCCAGTGGACCAAAGGGGTCCAAATCTGCGCCTGGATTACCACTGGGGTCCTTTTTGTGAACATAATTCTTACTGCCGTTGCTGCTGCCATTACCTACTTTGCAAATGATGCTGAGGGATTCGTATCGGTCCCTATTTATCACAGAAGATGCTCATCCTCCAGGCAATGGACCACTGGACTGCATTTCTTGATCAACGCCCTTAGCACGATAATCCTCGCTGCAAGCAACTACTGCTTGCAATCTTCGTGTCCGCCCGTGATAATAGGGAGGACCCTCTTCTCACGGTTGGAGATGCTATATCGCCGTTTCTCACGCGCCCAGACCCAGCTACCGAAGACGCTGCTTTACTGTCATTGGTCCATGCTAAGAAAGGAGCATTGGGCTAGCATGAGAGTTATGCCGAATGGTGTTCGTGTGAACTATGTGTCTTGAGGAGGAAAAATGACCCTCAGTCAGTTTCCCTATTATTCATCAAGCCAAGGAGATGGATGGAGGCTGCTAGTTAAAGCCTCTGGCTCGGTGTGCTCTTGATGTATTTCTACCACCTTCTCTTCCCAGAATCCAGCAGCTAACTCATTACTAAACAGGAACGCCAGTCTGCTTGCCGTGGCAGGTGGCCTGTTAAGTGTCGGCACCTCAAGGCAAATATTGTTACCGAACGCCCCGGGGGGGAGGCGTCGAATTGCATGGAGGTAGTCCATGCAGAATGCCAGACCGCTGGAAGCAACAGTTATATTGGCAAAACGATGGATTCTCCTCGAGTCCCGGCACAGCCCATGGATTCAGCGTCCGATGACATTGGATCTATAGCGCATCGTATATCACTATATCCTATCTGTCTTGACGACATCGAGACCAATAGCCGGCGGAAAATATTCCTACGTTGCAAGCTGAAAGCCTTGAAGGTTATAGTTACTGATATTTTGGAGGCTCTGGGAAACAAGAAAATGCCTGAAAGGCTTGCTGCTGCTATGAGGATCAAGGCATTCTTGGAGCATATCCAGCACCTTCTGCCGCGAGATGTAAATAACGAAGAACCATTGGGGACCGCATTGGACCGAGAAAGCTCTCTTGAGCCACAAGATACAAGGCAGCCGAGCCCTAGTGGTGTACGTCGAATAATGCACATTAAGTACCTGACCTCGAGATGTTAATGTGTCAAATCTACCCTGGAGGCTAAATTGCTGGAGCTAATTATTTTATGGATGTCCAAATGAAGGAGTTTAATTTAATCCACGTATGATATTTCAAAGCCAACAGAAAAATCACATTCGTCTTGCGTGTCGAGGCGTAGCGTCCAGCTTCCAGTACGGCGTAATGGCTGAGAATGGAAAATATGGTAGTGGTCGGAGCTACTTCTTAATGTCCTCTGATCCCATGGAACAGACAAACCACCAGAAGAGATAGACAGGGCAATCTTTCTAGATTTACCACGGACCCTCGCAATAACAGGTAGTGGAAAATTCTCAAGGCTACGGATCCGCCGTGGTGGCGGGACTAGAACGTCGACTTTTCCATCAGAAAGCTCTTGGCTGATTGTCCAGCGCGCTCCTTGATACCTTTTATCTCGAGTCAGATCAGCGCTCATTGATGGAGAAAGCTTCTAACTTACTGCTGTTCTATGTTGAAAAGATGCTGCATAACCATGTTGCAGGATGGACAACCCCTGCAATACCTGTAGTCGTATAATTTATCACGTCGAATATTTATGGTTCTAGGTGTACGACCAAGTATAGCGCTAAGAAGGTATCCCCGAGAGACACTAAGCTTTTCAAGCAAGTATATCATAGCAGCATCCTCTGCGGGACTAAAAGGGTTTTTGTCCTTCACGCGTCCATAGGGCGGATGAAGCAAGCATGGGCTCGACCACCCTTTGGCCGGTTCTTGGGGTATCCAAGAATGAACGCCTGCTCCTAACGGCCACTGTCGTTCTGGGAGAAGAGGTCGAAATGGCGATGATTGAGGGATGCGGGCTAAGGAGCTCGTCGCAAGATGTCGCTGGTTGTTGTTGCCATGTGAGTTTGCGGTATGAGGCTCTGGCTCGAGAGGGCTGCTTGACGCTGTAGACTCGGCGTCCGTGTTATTCAAAAGTCGTGAAATATCCATTATTCATACATGAAGTTTCGCTGAACAAGAGAGGTGTTGTCGATTGCGCCAGCGACGTTGAGCGGGCTAGTAACAGGCCCGCGAGCTCAACAGTTGATTACCAAGCGGAGAATGAGTAAAGGCGATCGAGGGCGAACTCAAAGGACCTGGACCTTGCTGGCTCCGTGCCGTCCGTCCTCCTAAAAGCAAGAGATAGTCCAGATAAGGGATCCCAGCTCTGTAAAGGAAAAATCAAGTCAATCTTGGAGGACATGTGCTCCAACGTGGAAGTGTGACGTCTCTTGTACGGTCCGAGAATAAAGCCGAGCCTTGTGCTACATTAGGGAAAGGGTCGGAGGCCCAAGCGCATCACGTGCAATTAGTCCGGGCAACCCCCGTTACTCATCATCACGCATTAACTTGTAACGTAAATCGTAACATTACTCAAGTGGTAATGGCCAAGAGCAGAGCGGCAATTTAGGCTCCTTGCGAACTGTCGACCTTTAGTGACCGCTAGTATTCCGCTTCAACGCCGAACTTACCGTTAGTCAGCGCCCGCTCGGTCATTTGTCGTATCGTTCCTATTTCCTTATTTAGTTAGTTAGATTACCCCTATTTCTCTTGTATTTAGTGCAGCTTCGCTGCTAGATTGGATGAATCAGACCTTCATATTTCGATGGGTGTGTACCAAATATTACGTACGCTACGGAAGTTCGACACGAACCTATCATCCCCTGGGGATGGGCACGAATGCCACAGCGAACCGGAAGTCAATCGAACGCTCTGCGCCAAACACGAGAGAGTCATCCCTCCACGAACAGATACTGACGCCTTTCGATTGCCTTCTTGCTTCCTCCATCAGACACCGTACGGCCTTCATACCCCTCTCCACCAGCCCACGGGCCTATGACCTTTGCTCTTCATGAGCCACGAACACACGGGATCTCTGTCAGACACCCAAATAATACTGCTCCTCGGAGCTTCTTAGGAACGGGATCACTACCGCTCCTCCGACTATCTATATACTTGTGGAGTTTTCTTTTCCTATTTTCCTACTAGGTTTTGGGTTGTTTTTCCCTCTACGCCATCAAAATCCTATATACTTGAGGGAGTGGTTACCTCAAGGAACTGCAACACCGCGGGGTCAGGGACTCGGGATATATGGTTTTGTTTGGGAAGAATTTCAGTATATTTGACCTGTTGACTGGACCAGCTATTAAACGCGCGTAAATCCCGGGTGGTCGGTAGTTCCCGGGTGATCGGTAGTTTTCCCTCTAAAATCCATGCTTGCCCGACTTTAAAGCACTGTACAACAACCAAAAGTAATTCAAATTGTAGAAACTAAATACCAAAACGAGTAGGACAACTAGTTCTTTTACGTCCCTGAATATTACATTCTGAACATGTTGGTGGAGCACGTTCAGGTACACCTAAACTCTGAGGTGCACCTCCGCTGGCATCCCCCCCTCTTGCCTCTATCTCCTTACTTCTTAACGAGATCAGATCCCTGGCTTCCTGAAATGAAAGACCTTCCGTAGAAGCCATCTGGCGCTTAGAACGACTCTTTTTCTGCCTGTCATTCTCTATAGCTGAGCGGAGATCACTGTTTTCCCTTGCTAGTAAGCTAGCATTGTAGATGGCCAACTCACACCCTTTTACCAAGTCATCTAGAACCTTTTAAGTAGGGGTGGGAGGGATTTTAGACCGTCTCTGAAGCATCTTTTTGACTGACGAACATTTTCGGTGCACGTGCCGCACGGTATAAGGCGTACCAAGCTGAGAGGAAGGAATTGAAGCATTCCCCTCGCTGGGAGGGGAGGTAGGAGTACCCAGGTCGAGGTTTAGCTTATCCAGTACTGCCGTAGGGTTGGAAGGATTCAGCCCAGTTGCTCTGAATCTACTTTGGATATTCTCCATGGTAAAGACTTCCTGATGGGCTGCTGGATATGCCTTCAAGAAATCTAGCTTGTCGATGTAGTTGTATCCTAAGCGCCCTTGATCTTCAATAATCTTGCCGTACGCCCTCTTTAAAGGTCCAAAACAACCAACATCCAAAGGCTGCAGGAGATGCGATAAATGAGCAGGCATGCAGAGAGGTTTAATATTGTTTTCCTTGCAGGTACGATCAAAATCGGGTGTTAGGTGGCTTCCATGGCCATCCAGAACCAGCAGGCGAAACCCCCCCCCCCCTCGTACGCCCATTAGTGGCTGGAATAAAGACTTTTTGAAGCCAGCGAAGGCCAATTGCATCTGTAGTCCATCCATTGGCGCTCATTTCAATCCTCCAACTGCCAGGAATCGTGCCTTCGTCAAACCATCCCTCAATATGGACCTTTCCTTTGAAGATAATGGTAGAGGGTATTGACCACCCTCTAGTATTAACGCATTCGATAGTAGTAACCCATTCCCGATTCCCTGGCTGTATAAGCCATGGTTTACCAGGCATTTCTGCTCTAGAAACCACCTTTATTATTACAATAAGTCCCATAGCAAACCCAATTTTATCAAAGTTGTAGATATCCTCATCCTGAATCCCCCACTGATCTTTGGTCTTCTGCAGCTCATCAAACCATTGACCAATGATCCTAGGATCTTCACATAGTGCTCCTTGACAATTAATCTTCCGTGCTAACCTGGTTTTAACCTCCGGGCGCCTCTTGGTAAACTCTGTAACCCAGTTCTTTCCAATAGGTAAAGATGGAGTTGAGGTTTTAGCATCCAAGATTATCTGCGCCATTTCTCGTACTTGGAAGGGCCTAAAGGGCGCGCCACGTATATCCAGGATACTATCCAAGCTATCAAGGCCTCTTCCTGAAGCTTAGATAGCCTGTGATTATGGTTGCGTTGTTCTGGTTTGGATTGGTGGCCCTTTAACCGATCGCGTAGGGTTTGCGGAGGTAGATTATAATGCAGTGCAGCTTGACGAGGATTCTGAATCTTTTGATTTTTAAATCTAGAATCGCGCATTCTATTTTGCCTTCTTGCTCTATCAATTCTTGTTTTGATTTACGCGCTTTTCGTGGCATGGTGGCTGGTTAAAGTTGATGGGTGGTAAACGCGTTTGAATTTTGAAAGTTGCACGGATGACCCGGGAAGTACGGGTCACCCGGGAATTACGTTAACGTAATTCACCGCCGATCCGCTCGCCTCACCAAAATATATAATACTTGATCAACTTTGAAGCTATCCACATCAACCAAAAGCGCCATTACTAACGATTAGGACATTGAGTCCTAATATGCCCCTGAATATGGCAGATTGAACAGGTTGGCGGCGCGCGCTTTGGGCGATTTAAGTTATCTGGAGCACCTCCAATAGAACTACTTACATTACCACCTTGCTCATTAAGCAACTGATTTCTCAACGCAATTAGCTCTCTAGCCTCTGATACTTGGAGACCTTCATTAGGAGTCATCTGCCGCTTTAATCGACTCCTCTTCTTCTTCTAAACTTTAGTTTCCGCGCGGAGATCACTTAATTCCTTCATCACAAAAGCTGTATTATAGATCGCCAGCTCGCATCCTTTTATAAGTTGATCCAGGTAGCGATTAGATGGGCTGGAAGAGCTCCAAGAACCTTTGTAGAGTCTCTTTTTGACCGATGAAGCCTTTTTATGTAGTTGGCGGACTGTATGAGGTGTAGCAAGCGTGGAGGAGCTGGTAGAGGCTCTACCACGACTTGGAGGAGGGGTCTCCTCATTAGGCGCTTCCACGGAGTAATTGAATCGATCAAGCACTTCGCTAGGATTATAAGGAAGTATGCCAGTTGCACGGAAGCCACTTTGGATGTTCTGAGTTGTGAAAACCTCTCAACGAGCGGTAGGGTAAGCTCTTTGGAAGTCGCGCTTGTTAATATGGTGAAATCCAAGCCGCATCTTAGCCTTGACCAGTCCTCTATACGCGCGCTTTAATGGACCAAAGCAGCCAACATCTAGTGGTTGTAAGAGATGAGATAAATGCGGCGGCATGCAGATACAGATAATATCATTATCTCTGCAGAGTTTATCGAACTGAGGCGTAAGATGACTGCCATTACCGTCGAGAACTAGTAATCAAAATCTTCCAACTTTGCGCGTTGTTGTTGCAGGAATAAAGCAGTGTTTAAGCCATCGATAAGTAATTTTATTAGTAGTCCAACCATTTGCGCTAACCTCAAGGCGCCAATCAAGTGGTAAACCAAGTTCTTCGTACCATCCTTCTATATGGAGCTTTCCTTTGAAGATAATGCATGGAGGAACCGCAAACTCCGTTGAATTAATACATTCGATAGCAGTAACCCACTCGCGCTGGCCTGGTTGGAGTAATTTGGTTTCTCAAGTATCTCAGACCTAGCTTAGTTCTCACCATATGCTTTCATACTCTAAAGCGGTGCGCTGTGTCTGTCCAGGTGATAAGTGGTTCGGTCTCGGTGTAGGCCTTGCCAACATCAACTCCTCTACTCTTGGTCGTTATCGCTCAAAGGATGTGGATATGAATTTACCGGTATATACTGCGGCAAGGCAGGCAGCGAGGACGGCCTGGAGAATGATAGAGCGGAAATGCGGTGGGAGGGAAGATCCCGCAACTAACAATGCACACTTGAAGCTTTAAGTACTTACCGTCAATGGATTCGAGCGAAGTCCTTGGATTCGCAACGCATAGGCCACAGAAATGTGGATGGTGTCTCGTCCATCAGCTCAATTTAATGGTTATATTGCCGACTAGATAAGTCATGTATGCTGACCCAAGCCACAGCTCGATGAATCCTATGGCCGGCGTGACGAATATCAGCAATTTGCCAAAGGCAAACATGTCCAGGTGACGATTGGACCAAACTCAAGCTCTGGCGGCGTGAGTTGTTGCATCCTTTACGTACATCCATGGAGATCTTGTGCCGGTACAGTACAGGAAAGTGATTCTCCGAAGGTTATCGGCACGCGGTACGCCTTCCTTGCTGACCACCCTGTTTTGGGACACAGGGCCGTAGATTGTAGCGACAAAGAGCTTTTGGTCCATTTTAAAGACTTAGATTAGCTGGGGAAAGAGAGTGATGCCGAAGTACTGGATACGCACGGCATGATTCTCTCGCGCGCAGGAGAGCTGGTTCCACAATCAGCAGTGACATCCACTCCCGGTAGAAATCCTTACGGACTGAGCTGATTGATAGCAATATGGACTAACTTGTTTTTTGATAGACCCCAGAACAGGTTTCTTCGCTCGATTTGGTGTCCGGGAGGGGCTATTCGAAAGGACGCTTTTTGCAGCACCGGTGGAATTGTCACCAATCACAGTACACTACCTTTGCCAATGCGTTGTGTTATGTCCGCCCAGGGGAAATCGAATAAGATCGAAAGGACGCTATATTCATCCGTCACAATGCCACCTTCAACAGGATATCCGTCATGGTGGTGCGATGGGCTCCTGTGAGGTTCCAAGTATTCAGACCTGGCTGCAACCCCCTCTGCAATGGGTGGTCCATTTATTAAGATATGTGGAGGAAGGCTAGATAAAG
>Ga0073774_1000295_pt1 | contig 12733 bp, 14 predicted proteins | sample InSIn5gowninarea_FD_77487 | JGI IMG/M metagenome (GOLD analysis project Ga0073774, IMG submission 77487) | Clean room microbial communities from NASA Spacecraft Assembly Facility at Jet Propulsion Laboratory, Pasadena, California, USA -... ... | reverse complement strand
TATGAATTCTCTTCGGCGCATATACGATCCAGGTACATCCTTAATGGGTACGACTGAGGAAAGCAGAGCTTCGACCCAAGATAGGATACGAGCCACTTCAACTCATAACGAGGCTTCTAGGGAGTCGATGCCTTAGCCTCCTTCCCTTTCTTCCAGCTGGTGATGGTACGTCCATCAAAGTGAATCTGGTTGTAGTGTACCTGTAAACCATGTTCGCCCAAATGACGCGTATATTTGCCAGTTGCTTCGCCGATGACATAGTCAAGTAGCTCGTAGTGCTTGAGATCCAACATTCCCAAGCGGTCGAAAAGGGTCAGAGAACAGCTGTACATGTTCTTCAAATTAAATCCTTTAGGAGCGCAACCTTGAGAGAAGCGAATGAAGATGGTGGGGCGTTGGGTGTGGATGTCGAAAGTGAACTCGACAAGAGTACCTACACGGACCGTGTCGCGGAGAATCTTAAGCCAGAAATCGTTGCTATTACTGAGGAATGCGTTTAGTCCCTTCAAGTACCAATAGCTCGCGTCCATTTCCAAGCGTGCTGTATCGAAAGCGTTTTCGTGATCACAACTGTCATCGCATGCGCAATAGATACTATGTCCACAGTCACCGCATGGGCGGTTCGGCACATCGTCTTCGAGTACCCGGCGGGAGATGAATTTGACAGTAAAGGTTGGACAATGCGCGCGCAGACGGACCAGGAGCGTGATGTCGGTCAGAACGCCCTCCATCGAATCCTCGTCAAGGCCATCAAAGTCGTCATAGACTTCTCCAAACTCATCTTCAAGGAGCCCATCTTCCCAAGAAATCAGTAGAAGCTTCGGGGCGTTCTGATAATCCGTGACTCTAGGGTAGTATTTTTTGATAAATTGAGCAACTGCAGGGAGCTCCATGCGGAAGCATGATTGGCGAAGCCAGATAGGCCGGAACTCAGTCCGAATCTGTTTGCAGACTTGAGTGAATGCACGATAGCGCAGAGTGCCTAGTTGACTTGGGCTGGCAGTGCCCCCAACTGGAGTTTTGTGGCCCTTGCCTAAAAGTGACGCGTGCGAAGTCAGTGTTTGTCTCACATATAGTTCGTACAGGGACACTTCTTACTCAGCAATGGTGGTGTCAGCCATTCATCATAAACCTTCTCTTTGGTGAAGTGGTATATGCGATTGCGAATCTCTGCGGCTCGTCAGCCATCTAGAATTCAGGCAGAAGAAAGAGGGACATGCCGGCAGGTAACTCGAGGAGGTAACAATGATTGATCCCAAACTCGGCCGTACTCTTGTCGCTGGGTGATCCGTTGCTCCTCTTGCCACTGTTACTCTTCCGGCCTTCGATCGTCTGAAAGACGCGGCTTCTGCGTCTGTTGATCGGTCAGCAAAGAGCAGATGAATGACAAAGTGGCCTAGGACAACACATACTCGTTGGAACGCATGTCTGCTGTAGCGTATCGAGCTGGACGGGAATAAGTCAAGTCGCTGACTGCTGAGTTGAGTACAGTTTATTAGGCAAACGCGACGTCCAGAGAAGTGAGAGTACGTTTTTTCAAATGTGGAAGGAGCGCAGGCGCGAGACGCGAGTTCCCGTGATAAATGACGCAACAAGTCTACAACTCTTGGTAGTCGCAGAACTCGCAAAATCGATAAGCCATCTCTACCGCCTAGAACAGTGTCTCATGCATGCCCAAACAAAACGACATGCACGGAGAAGGTGCTGAAGTGGAGATGGAAATGGAAACTCAAGCACCAAGTTGCAGTCCCTCGCTTAGCTACGGTATGAAGTGAATGCTAATCGTCGCTGGCGAGGGATTGGACTGTACGGAACTTCCTTCAACATTCGACTCAGATGACGAGGAGGAACGTGAAGATATCTGGCATGCCCGTCGATGAGACAATAGAGGCTGCTAAGCACCACTGCCTGCTTGATGGTCAACAGGTGTCGCAAGGGGTAGCTAGGGGTGAAATAGCGGGCACAGGAACAAAGGTCCACACGTGTATCGGTTGGGGAGCCATGCTGCCACAAGGCTCGTTGTATGGAATGGTCACATGGGCATACATCTGTACGTGATTCTGAGCAGGCGACGAGCGGGGGAGTGTAAGGCGAGGCACGCTGTATCAAGACGCCTCGCTTGTTGGCTGGTCCAAGCTCTCTTGTGCATCGATGACAGCATCGATCATGGCCTTTAGCATAACTTTCGGTCTGTCCATAGAGATACGCCACAACAATCAATTGCATACAACGACTATGGAGCGAAGCCTACTGCAGTGCACGCGTCTCTTTTCAAGATGTACAGCGCAGACATCATGTCGTAGTCTGCCAAAACATAAGCCCTCGGCCGTCGCATCAGCACGACAAGCACGCTTCCTACACACGACACGCCCCGCCCTTCTCCAATCCAAACCTCCCAAAACGCGCGATCGCGGCCCCAAGAGTGATGAAGACACACAGACCGACTTCAGCGCTCTCGACGTCCTCCGAAATACGGTTGCGCCTGCTACGTCAATCGATGCCTGCACAGGCGATGGCTTCGCACTCAACAATCAGATGCGCATTAGCGGGTGCGGAATTCTCTTGATAGGCGGTGAAGCATATCGATGGCGGCCATGGCTACGCGAAGGAAGGAAAGAAGGCACTGTTGCTGGAGGAGGCACAGGGGATGATATGATGACGGGCAGACTGCTGAATGCAAAGGGCCAATGGGAAGTGCAGGAGCGGGCTTGGGGAGTGCTGGAGTTGCTATATCCAAAGCCTGGTATGTTTAGGGTCTCCCTACAAGGATTTGGTAAGAATGGAAACTGACAATGGCGCGGCAGATCTGCTCATCGTCGGCACCGGCCCCAACACTATCCCCCTTGCGCCTGCGGTTCGCAAATACCTCAACGATTTGGGCATACGACTAGAAGTTCAAGATACTAGGAACGCGGCGGCACAGTTCAACCTACTTGCAACGGAAAGGGGTGTAGGGCAGGTCGCAGCAGCGCTTATACCCATAGGCTGGAGAGAGGGCCGAGGGATTTCGCACTAACCGTAGTATACAATCATCTCATCACAATTCCTCAGAAATCTCACGCCTTGGTGGCTCACAGCTATCCTAGATGACAATCTACATGACAGCGAACATCCATACAGCAAAGATGCCCAGCCGTATGGGCGTCATGGAAGACAAAGATTCGTCTTGTCTCTGCAGAAGAGGCGACAGGAAGGTCCAGCGACCCGCCACTGTATGAGGACACGAGCGGGTGAGTCGGCGATCTTGTAAGACATACTTACCAAGTTGAACACATTTATTGTATTATATTACCTGCAGACATTCCATTGTTCTTGGGGGCCCGAAAATCAACTTCTGTACCCGACCTTCCTTTCGTATATTTTCACTGTCATTGTCGTCGCTATCTTTATCTACTTAGCTACGGGATATCTCGCGTTTATTCGCGTACCCACTCGCGCCCGAGCAAACAAACGCTGATTTAATTTACAGTCGCGACCTCCTCGCTCAAACCGTCTCCCTCAATCACGCCTTCCCAACAAAGCACGTGGCCCGATAGCAAGTTACATCTAGCAAGCCAATGCTGTTCGACTGCTTGAACCGCAACTTATCTTCCGTCCTCTCCATCGTCCTCATTGCGCTCACCCGAACTTGGGAAACAATGGAAGACGCTTCAATGGATGGGATAAGATGGGCGTTTGGCCCGCGTGTTGAGATTGCGGATGAGGAAACAGCCTTGGATACGAGGCCGCTACTCCTGTCCGAGCGCTGCTTCCGCGATGATGGGCTGGGATGCAGCTATTCGCCGACCTCGAGTATGGACCACAACGATTCTTTCACCGTCGCAGAACCATCGATTATTCGTAGCCCGCCGCTTCCAGCAATTACACTCGATTCAGATCCTATGCATTCTATCCTCCGTTCGCTCAGACTCAGCAACTTATCCCGCAACATCAATCGATTCCTGCCGTCCACAGACGCCGACCACCACAGAGCGCAGATGGTGTCGCAAGCTCGCGAAGGCTCTCATACTTCACTAAGCCATATATTAGCACCCATTCTCGCAGATCTGCAGGAGCTGAAGGCGCTGACGCCCGAGAGTCTGCCGCCAGGCAACTTGGACTTTGCTACCAGGTCGCATGCTCAGGTTCTTAATGAGAAACTGCTGCCAATAGGCAAGTTCATCGGAGACTACCTAGACGGCATTCCAGAGGCCAAGCGAGGTGTTCTCGAGTTGCGGATATGCCGCTATATTGCCGACGAATACTGGCCGTTGCCCGTCGAAAACTTTACCTACCTCAAAGTACAGGAGAAATACCGCAATGCCCTCTACAAAAAGGCCCAACGCGCGACTGGCGGGCCAACCGTCGAACCGCCGCTGCCTGACGACACATCTTCTGGCCACCCATCATCTGAAGACCCACCACCGGAGGCTGCAGAATACGAGGATACATTGAGCCAAAATCCTGTCATCATGAGTTCAGGAGCCGTCTCAAGCGTAGGGAACAGGGATTTGAACAGATAGTATCATGTGATGATCTCATTCATAGACATTCTACCCCTAGAGCTAGAGAATCCACAATCACGGGCCAGGGATTGTGTTCTGAGCATGTCGATATTCAACAAGGAATGTTGCGGCTTTTGGGACGGCTCGTTCGAGATCGATAGCGACAAAGTCATCTGGAATGCCACGATGGACCCTGCCATCATCTTTTTCAATTTCCTCCTTCCTGCAGATCATATGACCGACAATGTTCTACCGCTCCTTCAAGCACGTAACCTGCTTGGTGGCATTCCATTGCAGGTAGCCTCAGCTCTCAACGAAGAGTATAAAAACGCCAGAGAATTTCTGGCTCTCCGTTACGCTGCAGACATCGCAGACCTTATCATTTTTCTGAACCGCACACGACCCGACCTGGAGCCCTTCGAAGTCTTATGGTGTGCAGTACACGCAACGGTATAGGTAAATCGTGTAACGTGTGAAAAGTACAAGAAGATACCTACGACGATCCGCGAGAGAATCAAGCGAGATGCGACAGCACATTGTCGAGCTATACTGCACAATCCGCAATTCAAATTCGTCGGTCCCTTACTTGGCCATGCGCTCAAGGCGCTTGAGGTCTATATTCGTCCTTTAGCTACTGGCTCTTCATCATTGATCTGGATCGATGCCCAAATTCTGCACGACCTACACGACATACACGAGCTGAGTATGGATGGCGCGAAAGCCCGCAAAACTTTGTTCGATTACCTACAACACAGGCATCCTGGAGTGGAGACGCTGTGGCACAGTCTTGTTCAGATGTACAACACTTACGACGCAAAACACTTTCCTCAATACAGTACTAAGCCGATGTCAACGCCAAGTCTGGTTTTATGGGAGTCCTTTTACAGGCATATCCGAGAGGATGTGCCATTGGAATACCCGCAGTCGCGGCCATTAGTCTTGAAGCGGAAGGACAATCTTTCGAAATCGCAAGGGACCGTTGAAGAAGGTGAAAAGAAAAGATCGAAGAAGAAAAGGAAGAGTAAATCGAAGGGTGATAGAGATGTTGAGCCGGTGCAAGATCCAGCTTTGCCAAAGCACCACCCGCTTGAGACTCAACCAGTACCTGGGGAGCAGCTGGTATCTCATCAGCAATCTTCTGCAGCCACTGTCGAGATACTTCCGTCTTTGCCTACAGTACAACAGCCGCTTGAGAAGAGCGAGCGGAAGCCATCGAAGAAGGACAGGAGAAGTATGAAGAAGAAGCTAAAGAAACTCAGAGCTGTTGAGCGATCGGAGTCGTCTGTCGTGGAGGAGTACAAGCGATCGGTCATAGGCAACAACGCTAATAGCGGCGGCAATGCCACTAGCATGAGGACGACAATGGTAGAAGTATTGAAGGATGAAGATTGTGGCAGTACTGATGACGATGGCGTCTGCTTGACGTCAGCTAGAGATCCCACCGACAATACGTCAGTCGAGGAAGGTCCCGCTCGGGAAGACTCACGCGACAAGGAGGCTGTAGCGCAAGAGAGCAAGGTATTCGCAGCAAACGTGTACACCGGAATATCAGCTGAGAAGCGCACACTTCATGGTAGTTGTGGTAACTCTCCAAATTGCGAAGAAGAGGATCACGCAAAATCCTTGGATAGTTGGCAAAAGGTCGGAGTGCGCGAAGACTTGCCGCAGAAGCAGAAGCAGCGCAAGAATGATCACAACATTGGCAAAGATATACCCAATACGAAAAGCCATGTTCCCATCGATGCGAAATCACTGCCAGCTAAAGCAAACGTTCCAGTATCATCAGCCAATTCGTTGGAATACGACGCAGAACCACGATCTATGAAGGTGAAAGCCCCAGTGCCGTACATGGTCACCTCCGAACTGAGGGACGACAACAATAAATTCCCTCTAGATCAATGTACGTCGTGGTCAGTGCTTTCCAAGGGTTTCACAGACGCAAGGAGGCGCCGGTCCTTGCAACATTCCGATGTATCCACAGATACTGCGAGCGCACAATCGCTTACATCACCTGACACGAAGAGCCACGGATCTATCCAGAAGAACCTTCCGTCTCTTGATCGCTGCCCACTTGCGCGATCAGAGACTTCGATAGATGAAGAAGTGCCGAAGAGTTCTGCCGCTTATAGCACGTCCGCGCTGCTACCTCTAGAAAATGCCAATATGTCGGTCGATTCGCTCGCTATGCGAGACGCGGACATATCACATGTAGAGCAATGGCTCATGAGCAGATATGCGTCTGCTTTTGTTGGGCTTACGCAAGCGGAAATAGAGAGTGCACACTGGCGACCTGAGTAGTCGAGCATCACTGTGGTTATGGATTGCTTTACCTTCTACAGGCGTGATATGGAACGCCCGAAGGGATAATGGAGGAACGGCAATGTAAGGAGTCGCAATATCATCTGTTTCGTACTTCTAGGCAGTGGCGCAGTGATGGCAACGTCATGTAGAAGGCTTAGAGGTACCGCATCAAACCCTCGAGACAACCAATCTTCTAGATCGTGCCCGTATATCGTATTTCATTAGCGCCGGGCGATGCAGGGTTTCAGGGTACGCGAAAGTGGATCCCGCATCTTGTTCCTGAGCGCACGGTCTCATGTCATAGGGCTATCCGCGTATTCGTCTGGCAGTGGATCTTTACACAGGCTTGTGCACTTTGGGCGCAACTTGCGAGCAGGATTTCAGTTGTATAAGGAGAAGTGGTATGCATGTTGATGAGTCTTGCAAACCACACATTCACTTCATCTGCTTTCATCTGTTCATTTTCTTACACACGACTTTCTTTCTTTCTACGTTCGTTTACAGCAATTACCCTTCTTCTGTAAGAGGTGCTCGCTTCCTCTTCACCCCATTGTACTGCACTTCTAGACATCTTCAACTGAGAGTACCCTCGGAATATCACAATGGCAGGTGACACACCTTCCCAAGGCGGAAACAATGGTCTCTATCCCTACTCCCCTAGTGAGGTCGGCGCCATCCTCTTTGCTGGGCTCTTCGGCCTAAGTACACTCTATCATCTTTTCCAGATGATCAGAGGACGAGCATGGTTTTACACTGCATTCGTCGTCGGAGCAATAAGTACGTTCTCTTTCCCTTACGTACATTCAACACGTTTTCCAGAACTTCGCATGAACTAACGGTCTACCAGTGATGACGGTCGGTTACGCAGCCCGCTACCTTTCTGCTCAGTCCCCCGCCAAACTGATGACCTACATCCTTCAATCGCTCTTCATAATCCTGCCTCCCTCTCTCTACGCCGCAACAATCTACATGATCTACGGACGCCTCGTCATCTTCGTAAACGCTGAACACGCATCAATCATCCGACCTACACGGGTAACCAAGATCTTTGTTTGCGGTGATGTCCTCGCATTCCTCATGCAGGCCAGTGGTGGAGGTATGATGGCGCAGGCTAGCATGACAGACATGGGACAGAAGATCATGTTGCTCGGACTGTTTGTGCAGTTGTTGTTCTTTGGGTTTTTTGTGGTGATTAGTGTCATCTTCTATATGAGGATGAGGAGTTCGCCACAGAGACATACCATCCCACAGTATGGAAAGTATGGGTGGCCGGCTTTGGTAAGTCTCTCTCTCATTATGGTTCTTGCACCCTTCTTCTTAATTCGAGCCATACATCTCTTTTCGTCAAGGGAATATACACTAACGGTATGGTAGTACAAACTTCTCGCCATTGCGGCCGTCGTCATCATCCTCCGATGCATCTATCGCGTTATTGAGTTTGCACAGGGTCACAGTGGATATCTGGCTTCTCATGAGGTTTACATGTATATCTTCGATACGCTACCCATGTTCGTGGTTCAGATTTTGTTTCATGTTGTACGTGCCGATGACGTGTTCGGGACGAACCATGGGGCAGCGAAAAAGTTGGATAGCGAGATTATCGGGCTGTACGAGAGAGCTTGATGGCATCAATGTAACTGCGCTCTTTGCAGTACCATTTTACTGGCGGCGAAAAAGATTCCCAGCATTCATAAGGCGTTCGGTTGTCATGGCATGGGTTTGGGCATGGGTTTTAGACATTATTGGAAAGCATACTTTCCAGATCCAAATGAATTACGGATACATAAGAAGGTCTCCATTATGCGAGTCATATAAACGACTATAACCTGCGGATGTTGCAAGTTGATCTTGTCGTGTCAAGGAGTCGGAATCGTCCGTTAGTACAACCAGCCGGAACCCTGTTGGTCGAACCATATCGGGTTAGATTCATCATGTTTCCATCAATAGTTCTAACGCAGACCCCACCGCTGCGTATTTCGTTCTTCGTTTCTCGTTTACCCTCAAGCCTCCTGTCGCCTGCGTACCTCTTTCACTACTTTTTCTTACACAACGAGCCAAGCAGGGATTGCAATTGGTCAGATCCAATGGTTTTGAAGAGAAAAGCTCACACAAAATCGCGGACGGGCTGTGGCACCTGTAAACGTCGCCGGATCAAGGTATGGCCCATTTCCTATGCGAACATCTGTTCTGACACACGATATAGTGCGACGAAGGAAAGCCGCGATGTTCGCACTGCGTCCGGCATGAAGTTGCATGTGTATATCCAGATTTGGTGCCACCGCGAGCCAAAAGCTCAAGCGCGGCCGCAACATCTCCCGGACTGCCACCAACAACTCCAGATGCAATACTACACTTGGCTACACCTCAGAACGATCCTTTCGCGGCCAGCACACCATGCTCAGAAACGAAAATCATCCCCTCGTTTTCGCTCAAAGACATGTCCCTGTTGCACCATTGGACAATAGCCACGAGCCATTCGATACGACCTGGCGTGCCAGCAGTCAACCGCCTTTGGCGGGATGTTTTCCCAGAAATCGCATATAACCACGCTTACATGATGCATAGTCTCATCAGTCTCTCAGCCTTACATATTGCCTATGTTCGTCCAAACGATAGACGCGCAAACCTACATATTGCCGCGCATCACCACACGCTCGCTCTTAGCGGGTTTAGGGCAGACACTTACTCTATCAGGGCAGAGAATGCTGATGCAATATTTGCCACTTCAACACTCATGTTCTTATACGCCTTTTGTACATTTTCTAAACTTTCAGACGAAATGGTGGACATACAGCATGATGGCGACAATGCCAGCAGCATCTCAGCTCGTACATCGCGTATCCTAGGCGCAGAATGGATACCCCTAGTCCACGGCGTAGGGACCGTGGTACGCTCAGTATACGACTACCTCCAAGAGGGACCTTTGCGATCAACACTCCATCTGAAGGACTGGGATACTATGGATCCTGACGTACACCCTGGGCCGGACGACGAGCACTTGTTGCGCATCAAACAAACATGGGCGGACGATGAGAACAAGGCAACTTATGATGAGACATTGTACTTGTTAAGAAAGATGAGTGCGTGGGAGGTACATTTCCTGAACACTTGGGAGACGCAACAAGAAGAGTGGGGATACAATGGTGGCTGGTCCGCTGTGAGTCACTCGATATTTCTCTCTATATCTCAAATGAACGCTTTGACTAATGAACAATATTTCTTCCATCAATACAGCCGTTTGTTTGGTTATCAGTAGTACCCAAGGAGTACTTCAAGCTACAGCGGCAAAGGCAGCCTTTGGCTTTGCTCATCTTTGCCTACTTTGGTGCATTACTAGAGCAGACTCTTCAAGATTGGTGGACAGATAGTTGCGGGAAGAGTATCGTCGGCGTGGTCGATGATTGCCTAGGATCGTACTGGGCTGAATGGATGGCATGGCCAAAACAAGTTGTCAACCAGCAGCAGCAACAACGTTATCAGCAAGACGCCGAGAGCTAAAGGATTTGAATTCCTCAGGATCTAAAGTAAGAGGTCGTTCCTCAAGGCTCAATCCCAAATGCCTCATAAACCGCCGCAATAAACGCTTTTGTCCTGGTATTACCCATACCGCCTTTACCCCCCTCCTGCTGCCCTAGCCCAGCCGCCTCCATCTTGTTCATAACATAGCCAATCGTCAACTTTCTGTCCGCATCAGCAACAACCTGACTTCCACCCCATCCACCCCAACTCGTCACGCGTCCCTGAGGTAGATTCGCCATCATGCTTCCTTCGGCGGGTAACCCGAACCCGAGTCCGAAACGAACCTTCACCGGTATAACGAGATCCTTGTGCTCTTGCTGCGTTGAGAAGATTCGGTCAATAGTTTTGGCGGAGAGGAATGAACGATTTTCCAGAGAGATGACGGAGAGGAGGCGGACAAGGCCGCGGGCGTTGCTATACCCGTTTCCTGCGGCGATAGCAGAGTTTCTCAAGAGGGACTGATTGGCCCAGTTGGCGTCCATACCAGGGTTCTTGCCTAGAGACCTGAACATGAGATTGTTTGGATCGAGTGCAAACGCCTGCATCTCTTGTTTTGCGGGCATTGGTGGAGGAATGATATCAGCGACTCTGTTCCACTCCTTCTCGGGAATGCCCAGTTGGAAGTCCGCGGCGAGTGGGCGGGCGAGCTCTTCGGCGATGAATTCTTTAATCGGCTTTCCTGTTACGCGACGGACTAGTTCGCCGACGAGGTGACCCATTGTCCAGCCGTGGTAACCAGTCGCCGTACCAGGCTCCCACCAGGGCGCTTGTTGCTCGAGGAGCTTTGTGCTCTTCTCGATGTTGCACATATCTTCTATAGTGATGGACTCCTCCCATCCACTCAGTCCGCTCGCGTGCGAAAGAAAATGTCGGACTTCCACGCCTTCCTTTCCATTTGCAGCGAATTCAGGCCAGTATCTTGACACCTTCTCGTATGGATCCAGTAGCCCGCGGTCGATGCATACCAGAGCTGCCAAGGCGCAGACAGTCTTGGTGGAAGACCAGATACACGTTACAGTGTCTTCCTCCCACGAGCGGGTTCGAGCTTCATCTGCGTGACCCCCCCAGATGTCGACGACATCTTTGCCGTCAACGTTGACGCAGACAGACGCGCCGAGCTCTTCTCCAGCGTCGAGGTAGGACTGGAAGAGGTTTTTGACCTTGGCGAAGCGGGGCTCGCAGGTTCCTTGGACTTTGGCCATCGTGATAGAAGTTCCTGCTGAAGTTCCGGGTACCTTCAAACGCTTTTGTATTGTATGTATGTTGTATTCGTGATGGTCGGAAACCTGAAGCACCAACTATTATATGTATCCACTGCTTTAAGCAAACATGGCAGATTAGGGCACCGGGTTGACGAGTACCCGAACTTCCGCGTTGCTGGCACAACAGACATGGAATTAGCGGGATGAGTAAACGGATGCCCGAAGTTTTGCGTTTCACGTATTGGTTGCGGAGTCGCGGTATTCCGATTCCGCCATGTGAAGGACGGTAGTGGATTCTACCTGCAGGGTTCATCTCGTATGACGTGCATCTTTTGACGCCACGGGAACCAACGCCCGAGAGTGGAGTACCTATTGAATAGTGACCGTGAAAGGCAACAAGCCAACGAAAAGTGCTGAGATCACTTGGCTACATGCCTTGGCCAGATCCTTGCTCCTTTCTCACCTCCAGGGATATGTCGTAGGCAAATAACCATACAGCCTCTCATCTTGACCAAATATTGTGACATGACAACGTTCGGGGACGAATTGCGGCACGAGTAGTGCTATTGACTGTAGTGGTGCTTGACGTTAGGTGTAGCACCAGTCCCTTTTCGATGTTCTCGCGCGGAGGATCGGCGGTATTCCACCGTTCTCCGTAATTCGACAAGCGGTAAAGGCGGGAGCAAAGCTACCGAGTGCGGAGAAGCCCGGGATCTGATGTTACAAGAGTACTGAGATATAATAGTTTGAAACTGAGTGAAAAAGAATCGGAGTACTTCTATCTACGACTCGCGCACTATTTTCTCTTCTACAAAGTATCACCTTTTGTTGAAACGCAAGCAACCACACCCGCTTCAACCCCCGGTATGCGAGCACTTGTTAATCACCATATGCCTCGGCACCACTGCCCCAGTTCCTTTTGAGTGATTACTACCCGTAAGCTTCACTTGAGGAACTTACTCACAAGACCTTTTCCACCTTTGATCAGGTTCTTTACCTCCCTCTTGATATCATCCGTTGAGTTGCCGCCCTGATGTCCTGGCTCCATGAACCCTCCGCCCGCACCCCCAGCCCCACCACAATGACCTTGACCTCCACAAGCGCCACCAGGACAACCTTGGATGAAATGCTCGATTTCACCACAACATCTTCCACATTCGCCGGAACCCATAAATGGACCTCCTTGGCCCCACCCGACGCGCATGACGCGCGCTTTACGACCTTCCC